>Ga0157364_1005754_pt1 | contig 12665 bp, 13 predicted proteins | sample AttsexASBM2_FD_111476 | JGI IMG/M metagenome (GOLD analysis project Ga0157364, IMG submission 111476) | Fungus gardens microbial communities from leaf cutter ant in Ribeirão Preto, State of São Paulo, Brazil - Atta sexdens ASBM2 | ecosystem: Host-associated > Fungi > Mycelium > Unclassified ... | reverse complement strand
TACATGTGCACACCATGTGTATACCATGAGGAACCCATGTCCCTTGACGTCATCTCCTAACCCTAACTCCATCTCTAGACTCTTCCCGATCCTTCTAGACCCTAAGTCCTTCCAGACCGCTCTAGACTCTACCACATGACCTCCAGGTCACATGCCTATCTCCTAACCCTTTGTCCGTTGTAGACTAATAGAATACTACTACTATATCTTTACTCTGTCCTAACCCTAACCCTAAAGTCTGTCCACATTCCTGCACTATAACAGTTTGGGAGTTGGTTACAGAATAGTTTTTGTTAGTCAACTTTGGCCGCTATTTATTTGACCTCTTCAGTGAGAGATTTTGTGGCCTCTAAGATCAGGAAGTCTTGGTATATGGAAGTAAGGTTCTGTTGGCCTGTTATAGTCTTATATAGATTAGTTGTAAGAACTGGGATATGGTCATCCACAGCAAAGTTTTGGTCTGTTAGTGTAAACAATTTCTTGATCATTATGAGAGCATTTTGTAGGTGTTCCAAGATTTTAGTTTTTAGGGTGCCATGTATTTCTGTGCATTCAGAGTTTCCTTATGGATTGCTCTAAGTGTGGTAGGAGCATGTAAGTGTAGTGAGGGAACTGTCAAACATATCAGACCCAACTCTGATGTGTTCCTATTTGCTAACATTCTCATTAGCTATGTTGGAATCATATCTGTCCATGTCTGATGCCTAACTTCTATGTCTTTTAGTCTTGGGAATAATAGAAGTAGTAGACTTTATAGACTGCTTTGGAAAGATGGTGTGTATATGGGTTGTTGGACTGGGCTAGTTTGAGTTCACTTGTGTTGGTGATTCTCTAAAGCTTTACATTATTTTATGATTACTTGATGGTAGTATATTAGAAAAACAGTATGCACTGAGTGTATTTCCTATGCCTCTAGCATATATCCTTGTAAGGTGCTGTGACTTAGTTAGTGTTATCACATAGTTCTGACATGACCTATGTTATGGGCCCTCTTTGCTGGGACATACATGAATGCAAGTCATAACATTACCTCTCTCCTAAGGTCATGTCTTTGCAACATCACAGTACAATCTTTCTGGAATCCAGATCATAGAGACTTGTAGTGCATCTAGGTGGCTGTTGTGGAAGTCTCAACATAATCAGAAGGCTTCCTTGACAACTTTGCTTCAGTTCTTCCATGTGGATTCCTTGAATGGTTCTTGCCATTTGACAAGATATTGCAGATTGGTCTATAATAAGGCTTTAGCTTAGATTCATTGATGACTGGATGTATATTCTTCCACATTTTGGGAATTTGGAGCTTATATGCTGAGGATCCCACCTTTTTGACTACTGGAAATTAGTTCTACTCTCTTAAAGGCTAGCTTCTTAGCTGGGCAATCAGAACTGATGTTTGAGCTACCCACCTATACTAGGTCTCCTTTTTTATACTCAATGGCCTCTCCTCTAAACTTGTCTGTCCTCTGCTTCATTATCTCATTTGTTTTCTTCAGAGCTTCCTCCACTTCTCTTCTTATTTCCTTTATTTTCTGAATGAACTCATCTATCTCCTGAACATTCTGTGTTGATTCCTTGCCTTCTCCATAGATGTTTGGATATTTTCTGAGGTTCACAAGAAATAGTGATCTCCTAGTACTTGAGTGCTGTCTGTTATTATGAGCAAATTCAGTCATTGGTAACCATTCTGCTCAGTTATCTTGTCAATAACTGATATACAGTTGAAGGTATTATTTCATTTCTTAATTAGCTCTTTTGGTTTGTCCATCAGTTTGGGGGTAGTAAGCTGAAGAGGGATTTCATTCAATTTCCAGCTGAATAGGCCTCATTTTGAAGATTGTTTGTGTTATGATCGATGCCTGGATGTAGCATGGACTTGGGCAAAGGAGAATGACAATATGATTGGCTGTGCCACAAGTATCTCAGTCAGTGCCTCATGTAGTAGATGTAACATCCTTGCTCTAGCCTTATAGACTATGACTCATCTTCCTCATATACTGTAAACATTTTCCTCATGTTGTACTCATATATATAGCATAGATACTGCTCTGTATTCTTTATGCTTTACCATTTATAACAATTCCTTATCTTCTTCAGTCTTTGCCTAAGTGCAATCTGAGCTCTAGCTTAAGGTCATAACATTTGGTAAAGTGTTGATGAGCTCATCTTACAAGAGAGGTGTAGTGGAACATATCCACAGACGAAACATGTGTAGTATCAACTATGAAGAGAAACCAAGACGAGTTCCAGAAGAATGAATGAGATTGAGGCATTGTTAGAATGATTAGGATCTTTACAGATCACAGAGGAAGCCTCAAGTGATTACCAACAAATGGACACAGAGATGTCAGAAGCACCAGCACCAGTAGTAATTAGCAAGAATGTATAGGCAGAAATGCCAAAGAACATGGTACCAGACCCAGAATAGTTTGACGGTGACCAAATGAAATTTGAAGACTGGTGGAGGGAGATTAGACTATTCCTCAAAAGTAACAGGGTCATGAAGACCGATGACAGGATCACAGCAATCCTAGCTCACCTTAGAGGAAGTATAGCGGGTATATATGCATAGAGAAAGCTCAATGAGCTAGATGAAGAACTCAGAACATAAGATTGGGAAGATTTTGTTAAAGAAATCAAAACAACATTCAGTGACAAGACAAAGGCAGCAGATGCTAAATGGAAGATCGAGACTTTCAAACAAGGAAAGAAGAACATGGTGAACTTTATAATAGAGTTCGAAGCATTAGCCATGAAAGCAGATACAGATGAGCTACATGCCATCTTTCTGTTAAAGAAGAATGTATGACATGACATTATCAAAATAATACTGGAATACCTGCTGATAGCTATACTAGAAACACTCAAGAAGTGAAAGGTGGCTATAACTTCAATAGGACAAGAGTATGAGTCTATGGAAGGACAACATGATTATAAGACAGGAACAGGAACAACTTATGGAGGATGAGGACAACTTATGGACATTGGAAAGTCCAATGACAACTTTAAAGATAGGCAGCCCAAATGCTTCAACTGCAACAAATACGGATATATAGCAAAAGAATGCCAATTGAAGAAAAAACAACGCGAGACTAGGAAATTTTTCAAATGTAAAAAAGAAGGACATATTGTAAGAGATTGCAAAGAAACACAGTCAATGAAGAAACGACAGGTTTAGGAAGAATCAGATAATGAGGAAGAGAGGAAAGAGCAGGGTTTTGGTGATAATCTTGAGTAGGCATGGTACAAGAGATCTTCCATGTAAAATCCCAGAATAAATATATTATTCCAAATCGCTGAAACAGTGAAGGAAAATGGGAATTAAACGTGCAAGTAGATGTAAAAACAAAAAACAGAAAGAAGTTAAAGGTTAAGGCTCTGGTGGATTCCAGATGTACACATACAAGGATTGACAAATAACTGGTCAAAGACAAGAGAATCCAGATGAAACTGATAAATTTCTCATTTGAAGTTTTTAACACAGACGGAATAAAGAATGGAGAAGTAACCAGAGTGGCACCTTTGGAAATTGAGATCAATGGATACAAGAAACAGTTAGAAGCAGCTGTAATAGACTTAAACAGGACAGACATGTTTTTGGGTCATGACTGGCTAATCAAGCACAACCCAGAAGTCAATTGGAAGAATGGTACCATCAGGTTTACAAGATATCCAGGAAGTTGTACAATAAAACACAAGGATATCAGATTCAATACCAGGAGGACAAAGGCTATGGAAACTACAGAAACCAAAGAACAGGACAATGGCAAAATTGGCAAAGAAATAGACAGGACAAACCCCAAAGATTTACCAGAATATATTCAACCTTTCACACATTTATTCAACAAGAAGAAATTTGAAAAGTTACCAGAAAGACGTGAATGGGACCACAAAATCAATCTTACAGAAGAAGCCCCAAGGGAACTAAATGCAAAAGCCTATGCAATGACACTAAAGGAAGAAGAAGCCTTGAATCAATGGTTGAATGAACAACTCAAGGTGGGACTAATAGTGGAATTGAAATCATGATATGTGGCACTCTGTTTCTATATTCCAAAGAAGAATGGTTTATTATAATTGGTCCAGGATTATAGAAAACTCAACCAGGTTATGATAAAGGATAAAACACCATTGCTGCTGATTGGAGAGGTAATCAACAAACTCAAAGAGGTAAAATATTTCAACAAATTGAACCTTATCTGGGGATATAATAACATATGAATCAAGAAAGGAGACAAATAGAAAGCTGCATTCCTAATGAACAAAGGACTATTTGAACCACAAGTCATGTATTTCAGACTATGCAACTCACTGGAAACATTCCAAAGGATGATGAATAGTATATTCTGGGAATTACTCTATGAAGGAGTGTTGGTGAACTATATGGACAACTTTGTTATACCAGCAAAGACGATGAAAGAATTGGAAGAAAGAATGATTAGGTTCTTAAAGATAGCAGAGAAACACAATTTGTGTTTTAAACAGTCGAAATGTGATTTCAATATAGAAGAAATCCCTATTCTAGGAGTTATAGTGGGAAAGGGACAAGTCAAAATAGAGCAAGAAAAGATCAAGGCAGTAAAGAAATAGAAGACACCAATAAAAGTCAAAGATGTAGAAAGCTTCCTTGGATTTGCAAACTTCTATTGATACTTTATCCAGAATTTTAGCCATACAGCAAGACCATTAAACGAACTAAAAGGAAAAAAGGAATGGAAATGGGATGAAGAATACCAAAAAGCATTTGAGAAGCTTAAGGACAAGATAACAAGTCAACCAGTTCTTTCCTTACCAAAGAGAGAAGGAAAATTTCAAGTAAAAATGGATACTTCAGGACATGCTATATGGGGAGTACTATCCTAGGAACAAGAAGGGAAATGGAAACCAATAGCATTTCTGTCAAGGACGATGCAACTGGCAGAAAGAAACTATGAAATTTATGACAAGGAGCTACTAGCAATAGTAGAGGCCCTGACCAAGTGGAGACAATACCTGCTGGATGCTATGGAACCTTTTGAAGTTTGGATGGATCACAAAAACCTAAAGTACTTTCAAGAACCTCACAAGTTAAACAGATGACAAGCTTGATGGTATTTGAAGTTACAGAACTACAACTTTACATTGAAGCATATACTGGGAAAGACAAACACAAAAGTGGACATTCTTTCAAGAAAAGATCAAGTGAACATGAAAGAAGACAATAAAGATGTCCAATTACTAAAGGAAAAATTATGGACAAGGAGAATGATAGCAGAAATTACAATGTTAGGAAGAAAGATGATAGTGGATGAGTCTGACATAGTCAAGGAAATAATACTCGAGAACAAGAGGTGACCCAAGTGTTACAAAAGGAAGATGGATTAATATGGAAAGAAGACAGAATTGTATACATAGAAGGAAGAATATACATTCCAAACAACAAGAAGACTAGGGAGAAGATTCTGAAAGAAAGCCATGATTCAGTAGATGTGAGATATCCAGAACAACAAAGAATGCTAGAATTAATCAAGCAAAATTACTGGTGGCTAGGATTGAAAGAAGACGTCAGGAAATATGTGCAAGAATGTTTCAAGTGCCAGCAGAATAAAGTTTCAACATCAGAAGAAAGTAGGAGAGCTACACCCATTGGAAATTTCTCAAGGACTATGGCAAGAAATTAGTATTGACATCATTGGACCCTTACCTAGATCAAATGCAATGGACACCATAGTGGTCATCATAGACTGGTTCATAAAGGTGATTCGATTAAAAGCAATAACTACAAAAATATCATCAGAAGGAATTGCAAAAATCTATAGGGATGATATCTAGAAATTGCATGGAGTACCTAGGAAGATTCTTAGCGATCGAGGACCATAATTTGCATCAAGGTTTATGGAGGAATTTACAAAGGCATTAGGAATGAAAAGGCAACTATCGATGGCATACCATCCTCAAACAGATGGTCAGACAGAAAGGATTAACCAGGAGATAGGAACATTCCTATGGCACTATGTGAATTATCAACAAAATGATTGGATGGATTAGCTGGCTGCAGCAGAATTCCAGTACAATGACAAGAAACATGTAGTGACAGGAAGGACACCATTTGAACTAAACTTTGGAAGATATCCATGGAAAGGCGACCTTATGGTACAAACAGAGATTCCAAGAGTAGAAGAGTTCCTTACAGGGATACAAAGAAGTTGGAAACAGGTGACAAAAGCAATAGAGGAAGCTCAGAAGAACATGAAAAGGCAGTTTGACAAGAAAAGACAAAATCTTCAAGGACTAAAGGTTGGAGACAATGTGTAGCTTGAAAACAAGAATGTCCAATCGAATTGACCCTCAAAAAAGCTGGATAATAAAAGATACAGGCCTTTTACAATTTCAAAAGACATTGGCTTGGGAGCATTTCAACTGAAACTTTTGAAAGGATGGATAATTCATAACATATTCAATGAGGACCTGCTGACACAATGTGTGGAGCCAAAGTTCAAAGGATAACATAAGAAGCCAGCACCACTGCCAACAATTATTAATAAAGAAGAGGAATATGAAGTAGAAGAAGTCAGAAAGCATAGAAAATGTGGGAAGGAAATGCAATACTTGGTACATTGGAAGGGCTATGGAGATGAACATGACCAATGGATAGTAGAAAAGGGGTTGCCTTATGCAAAGGAAGCGATTGAAGACTATTGGGCAAGATATTTGAGTTGAAACTGATAAAGAAGGAGAATAAAATCCCATTCCAACAGTTCAAAGCATTCACTTGAATTTTCAAAACAAATGTCTTACCAAATTTCCAACAACAACACTTTCACAACTGCACCAACCTCTCCAAACCCATATATTACCAGAAAGCTCAATAACATAGAAGAAGCCAGAATGATGAAGAAGGAGAGGAATGATTGGACAAAGATTTATCACAAGATGTTGAAAGGAATAGAGGCGATGATAGATGTGCAAAGAAGAATCAAGAATGTGATAAAGATTGCAGCAGAAGCCAATATGATAATCACAGAAATGGAGGAGGTTATTTTGGAAGCTAGCATTGACAACTGGGTTACAAATGCAACGAACATTATAGGGGTATCGGAAGACCTAAGATACCTAGTTCAAAGCAATATGGAGAACCAAATCTTTCAAATTCAAAGAATGCTAGCAGATAAATTGGACACCTATAAAGGAAAAGGAAACATATACGTAGATGACAATGTTCAGGAGATACAAAACTTATATAAAGAAGAAGAAGTAAAGAAAGAGGAAGGAGAGATTGAGAATGAAAAAGTAATATTGGTTAAGCCCTATGAGACTTCCAAAACAACAACATCATCTTCATCAGCCCAAATGAGTTTCATAATGGATGAAGTCAAAAACTTAGCAAAGTACATGAAGTTTGTGTGAGCTCTAATGCAAACAAGAATTTTCTGACCACCACCACACTATCAAGCCCTCAAATCCAGAGAAGAACAAGACCCTGAATTCTTCAAAAAAGTCGCAATCGCTCTAGTGGACAAGAAACATAACACTGAAATGACAAGAAATAGTTATCCAATTGTCATGTTTCAGGGAGGTCCGCCTCATGAACCATACTTTATTGTAATTAACAACAGGGGACAAGTAATCATCAGCCCTAACAAGAAAATAGTAGCCACATTTGTGGTAGGAGAATTGGAAGTTCTAATCTAATTCATGAGGACATGAATGCTAAAACGAGGGTATTGTTATGATTGATGCCTGGATGCAGCATGGACTTGGGCAAAGGAGAATAACAATATGATTGGCTGTGCTACAAGTATCTCAGTCAGCGCCTCATGTAGTAGGTGCAACATCCTTGCTCTAGCCTCATAGACTATAACTCATTTTCCTCATATTGTACTCATATATATAGCATAGATACTGCTCTGTATTCTTTATGCTTTACCATTTATAACAATTCCTTATCTTCTTCAGTCTTTGCCTAAGTGCAACCTGAGCTCTAGCTTAAGGTTGTAACAGTTTGTCCCTCATTGTTTAGTCTTCTCTGGTCAAAGTTAGGCTGTCTGGATAGGATATCTGCTTTTTTCATGGTAAACCCTGGTTTGTGAATCAGGTCAAAGTTATAGTCTTGAATCTCTGAAAACCATCGGACTTGTTGCCAGTTCAGCTTTTGAGGCTTTTTGAAATATTCAAGGTTCTTGTAGTCTGACCATAGCTTGAACTTGGAGTCTGCCAGGTAATGTCACCATTGTTTGAGTTCTGTCATAACTACTAATATTTTCTAGTCATAAATCTTATAGTGTCTTTTAGTTTAATTTAAGGCTTGAGATATATAAGCAACTGGTTGCTAGGAGTCATCACTTTGTTGTTGAGATAAGACTTCTCTGACTACATATCCTGAAGTATTGATCTCTATTCAAAACTTATGGCTATTATCTGGGATGGGACAGTTAGTACTGGAACTGTTGTTAATAATCTCTTCAGTTTTCTAAATGTCTCTTGTTCTTCTACTTTCCACCTCAATTCCTTCTTTCCAGTCATCTTTGTGAGTGGTTTGGCTGTATAGGCAAATCCTTTGATAAAACATCTATAAAGGTTGCAAAATTCTAAAAATTGTTGGACTTCTTGATTATGACATCCAGATAGTCAATTTTTGTTTGGTGAAATAAACATTTCTTTGATTGTAAAGTCAATTTGTTTTTCTCTAAGATTATGAGTACTTGATCAACAATATTGCAGTGCTCTTCTAAGGTTTTGGTAAAGATAAGAATGTTGTTTATGTAGACTATGACCTTTCCTGTATTTATGAGTTCTCATAGAAGAGAGTCTATCATCAGCTGAAAGGTTGCTGGAGAGTTACACAGTCTGAAATACATCACTTGTAACTCAAATAGCTTCCTATTAGTTCTAAAAGCTGCTTTCTACTCATTCTCTTCTCTTATCCTCATATTGTTATATCAAATGTTGAGCTTGGTAAAGCAATCAGCTTGTTTAATTTTGTCAACCAGTTCCTGAATCAAGGGTAAGAGATATTTATATTTATTCTTTACTGTAACTTCATTTAGTCTTCAGTAATCTTGAACTGGCCATAATGAGCCATTCTTTTTTGTAAAGAAAAAAAATGGTATTATACATAGGAATTTTGAGTGTTAGATCCTTTCTGATTTCTAGTGCTCTTCAAGGAATTTGTTGAGTTCTTGTTGTTCCTTAGTTATTAATGGGTAAATTTTACAGTCTTTTAGTAAGGCTCCTGGAATAATTTCAATTGCATAATCTTCTAGTCTTTATGGAAGGAGCCTATCAAATGTTTTCTTGTCAAAGATAGTATCATAGTATTTCCAGTATTCTTTTGGCATCCAATCTTCAAAGCTTACTTCTTGGTTGTTCTTTTGCCTTTCTACCATTTTCTTTCTAGTAGTATTTGTTTCTTATGCTCTTCTGTATCCTTTTCTTCTTCTTCTAGTTTTTTATTCTGAAACATTCTTCTACCATAAAAAGGACATCTTTTAAGTGATAGTGTAGACTTGCTCTAGTTGATAACTGGATTGTGCTTCTAGAGCCAGTCATATCCTAGAAACAGGCTTATCTTTCCTAGTTCTACCACTGCTAGATAAATTTGTTTCAAGTAATCTCTTATATTGAGTTTTACTTCTACAAATTCCATGATTGTTCTAGCTTTATTTTGGGAACCATCTGTATTGTAGTATGGAATGAGATTCTTGTATTTTTGTATATTAATCTTTTTCTTTTCCATGAATGTTTGATTTATATATGAATTTGTACATTCTGAATCAATCAATGCTATTAGAGTGAACTCTTCTATAGTATCAAGAGTTGTGAGTGTTACAATTCAAAGACCTTAGAGTGGGTCAATGAAGAGAAACCTTGTATTAGGGTTAAACACAAGAGAACTCAATAGAGAGCTCTATACAAACTAGTCTATTTTATATACCAAACTAGGTGGTCCATACTAACTACTTTTCTAGCCTACCCTAAAAACCATGTGTTTGTCTCAAGGTTAACATGTGTTCTACATGTTGTATGACATCATTCTCTAGAACTTTTTACATTCTTCTATGTATCTTGTGACTTTATGACCATTACTGTGACCATGTCATCTGATGTAACTAATATGTGACAGCATGATCTCATCACTTTAACCCTAACCCTAGGTTTACAAAAAATAAAAATAAATCAAAAAAAAAGAAAAAGAAAAGGAGATTAAATAAAAAAGCTAGTGTCCAAACTTTATATGTTTGACAGTGAGCTGGACTTTAATATCTAGTTGCTGTTTCAATTTTCATTGCCTTTAGAGCTAGAATAACATCTGAGTCTGTCAGTAAATTTAGTTTCTGGACTAAAGTTATTAAGTAGTTGTCTTCTTGAGAAAAATAAGTCTGAATTTTTAATATCTTTACTGTCTTGGACTCATTTTCTTCTCTAATTCTTCTTACTATCCACTCCACTGAGTATTCTTTGCTTCTTCTAAAGTATCTGGCATCCAAATAAATCAAGCTCCCATTATCAACTAATTTATTGATTTGTAGCTTTAATTCTATGGTTTTAACAGGTAAGTGAGTGCTTACTTCTTGTTAATTCCAAAATTCTCTATTTATCTCTTTACAAATTTTCTTAACTTTCCCTTTATCATCTTGTCTACTGACTTCTCTATCTCAATTACAAGCTTTTTTCTAGACTCTCTTAGTTTAGCTGTAATATTTCTTTTTTCTTTGCAGTTAAAACAAATGTCTTGTCTTCTCATCATATTAATATATATCAAATTGGAGTCCTTGACTAGTAAGTCATGTTCTCCAGTCCTTTGGGTTGGCTTTTTTTCTATTCTAGATGCTAATTCTGATGGCTTGATAATCTGTCTTCTAAATATATCTTCTGCTACTCATCTTGCTCTTTTGAACTCAGCTGCTTTGAGATACTACTTTTCTAAGACTATGTATTTATTTCTTTCTCCTATTTCTACTATTTTGTGAGCCAGATCAGTATTCAATCTATTTCTAAACATCTTTACTAGAATAATCTTGTTGTATCCAGTTAAATTATTTTAAGCACAGAAGTCTAGCTAGTAGTTCTCAACTATTCAGCTGCCTTGTTTTACCCTTTTCAGGTTCTTGATAGCATTGGCTTAGAATTCTGTAGTGATAAACAAGTTTTTTATATGAGTAATTATCTGATTTTAGTTCAAGAATAAATATTTTTTTACAAAGTTCTTGATATTTCCTTCTTTAAGAAGCTTCTCATTCTCTTCTAACCATTATTTTATTTCTTCCTAAAAAAATAGAAAGATTCTGATAGTAGTATCAGCCCACTTCTAAGCTTGGTCATTCTTTTCTCTCTTGATTTTTCCCAATGTGAATTCAATTTTTTCCCAATTATTACTAATTTCCTTGTTGTTAAAGTACAGGGTCATCCTCCTGCACCAATTGCTTACTTCAGTAGAGTTTTCTTTGAAATATTTTGAGGGTTCTGCTCTTAGCTAATTCCTTGGTTTCAGTTTCTTCTTTATAGCCTTGAATATTCTCTATATGCTTTCTATAATAACTTCTTTTTGGTCTTTGTTCAAGACTTTCTAGTAACTTCTAATGGTCTGTCCATATAATAGCATGAAGATAATTGAGAGGAAAGTGATGATGACTTGAATGGGTATTATTTTAGAAAGTTAGAAATATTAGTGTATATAGTGTCGGAAGAGTCAGATCAGTCTCAATCTTATATTACAGAGCTCCTGTAGACCAGTGGTTGAAAAAGCAAGGTTTATTAATAGCTAGACTGAGACTAAGAGAGTATTCTTGTAGTGCTACACTATCCACTAGACTTATATTCCAGGGCCTATTACACTACCACCTCTACCATCTCTACTATATATGTATTATTACCTACACTAGTGCCACCTGATAGACAGACAAACAGAAACATAATCAAATACTGAATAAAGTCCAAAATAGAGCACTCTATCTAATATGTGCAGCCTTTTACACCACCTCTACTCATGTATTAGAACTAGAAGCATCTATTCCCCCTCTCAGTCTATATCTGGACTCTCTTACCAGACATACTGCCATCTGCTTTAACAAACTTAGTACTAACAATTCTATCCTCCAATAACTATCTGATAACTGGTACAATGGACAGAGCCTCTTAAATTCTTCTTCTTTTTCTACACAACTGCAGATCCAAACCAACATAACTATAAAAAACAGCCATATCCACCTCTTCAGCCCATAAATGCATCTTTTCTTTTCTTCTCTCTCTATAGCACAAAATACAGCTAGACTATGGAAAATACTTTACAATTCATTAGTCTACTACTAATAAAGACAAAGTAGTGGCTTGCTACAACAGATTTGTTAACCAAGCACAATGTTGTGGCAACCACTAGACACAACGTCCAATGATCTCACTAACGAGTAAACCTTGGAAAAGAAGTATAATGTGGGATTTCACAAGAGAACTCGACAAGGAGCCTCTTCTTAATTAGAGTTCTATTTATACAAATGTCTCCTGGTCCGTGCTACTACTATCTAACCCTGTCCTATAGTCCATGCTCTATCCTCATGTCCGCCTCACTTCTTACTCAAGGCCACCATGTGTACTCCAGATGCCCTGACGTCATCTTCCAGACCCTTCTACTATGTTCTAGGCCTATGACGTCACATCATGTGACCTGTCATGTGACTTCCTTGTCACGTGCC
>Ga0157364_1005753_pt1 | contig 12666 bp, 4 predicted proteins | sample AttsexASBM2_FD_111476 | JGI IMG/M metagenome (GOLD analysis project Ga0157364, IMG submission 111476) | Fungus gardens microbial communities from leaf cutter ant in Ribeirão Preto, State of São Paulo, Brazil - Atta sexdens ASBM2 | ecosystem: Host-associated > Fungi > Mycelium > Unclassified ... | reverse complement strand
TATATCTGCACAGTTTGATAGGAATACATCAAACAAGAGTATTTCCAACAACATATCTAAAGACAAACAGGCAAATATTTCCAGGATTCTTCCATTTATTTTCTCTAAACCAAGCAAAAAAGTTCTTCAAGAAGAATCTAATAATAGATTTGGTCAAAAAACCCAGTAACAAGTCATATGTTCAAGCTTTGAAGAGTAACATCAAAGAAATCTTTAAAATTGAAGATATTTTTCCTAAGCTCTCTCTTGACAAGGTCTCAGAGATCTATGGTATAATGAACAAATTATCTCAAAAGTAAACCCAAATTCAATATAATAACTAAAGACCCTTCTAGACAACAAATCATTATACTTATGGAAACAAATAATGTAGAAAGAGTAATAGTATAATGAAATATACATGTTGCTAACATTAACTAGCTTCTTAAAGATATCAAATCCAAAGTATCTGCTGATTATATTTGATTTGATAACAAAGATATTATAGTTACAACTAATAAGGTTGTAATATCTTCAGACTTGAATGTGGTGAAGAAGTATATAAAGGAACTTAACAATGTTGATACAAGTAATGTTATGAGTGATAGGCTTTCTCAATTAAAGTCATATTTAAAAATCCTAGGTATTCCATATTTTGTTAAAGATACTAATCTTTTTATAATATCAGATATCATTGGAAGAATAATCAAAACCTCTTATATTTTTGATGATATTGTTCTAGCATCTTAACTCTATATCATTAAAACATCTCTCAAATCTGACATAGCTATAGTCTGGATAGATATTTAGGATTCCCAAAGGCAAAATTACTTATCAACAAGTGCTTCAATATAGAATATCACATTGCTATGATCAAAGATACAAATATGAACCCAAGTGTCCTACAATACAAGAACTGCTAAAAGTAGAAATACTCAATATTTGTATATTGCATATATAGGTCAAAATACCAAAAATGCAACAGCCCTCACCAACTTGAACATTATAGAGAAATAATATGATGTTGTAAGGAAAATTCCAAAACTAACTCTCCCAGACTTGAAACAAAGAAAGGCAAATCTTATACCCATCAGTTCAAGTACATTAACTGTAAAAATAGTCATTAGGCTGATAGCAATCTATGTTCAATTGGAATTGGCATACAAAAAAGTCACAAAAGCTCTAAGAAATCAGAGCTAACTTGATTTTCTCAGCTGTGGGCAGTGGTAAACTATAATTCTAAAAACTCTTAATATTTTTTCACAGAATGTTAGAAAAAACAGGCTTCTTACTGACACTATTTTAGAAAACAACAAAAAATTTGATATTTTATTTATTCAAGAATCTCTCTGGTTGATTATTCACCAAATTCCAAGCTCTATTTCCAAAGGAGAGGAAAACATTATTGGTGCACTTTAGAGAATTACTTATGTACCAAAATTCCAGAAGTAGAACTGACTGGATTAAGTACAGAATAATGGTTAAGATAGTTAAAAGAGTCTTTTTTAATAGTAGAATTCAAGAAATTGCATTGTTTAACAAGAGACTATAGGATCTTATGAATTAGATCAGAAAACACAAGCTACCAGTTATAGAAGCCATCAAGTTTAATGGCCTTTCATATAATAAATCAAATAATCTATGGCAAGCTTTATGCTAATTGTATAACTCAGCTCAAAATAGACTTATCAACTTATAACTTCTTGGTAAGTAGAGTAATCTCTATTTTCCAACATGAAACTCAAAGACATGATCAACAAGTATAGGTGCTCATCTATTCTGGATCCAGACCATATCTTGTGGAATTATCTTAAAGAGGTATTAAACAATACCAAATACTGTTCTAACATTGTCAACATAGTAAAATACATGTATCAATCTCAGCTACTAGCCAACTCACTTCAAGGAATTGTTGTTTATCATCATTCCTAAACCAAATAAACCTTCATATAACACTTTAAAAGTCTTTTACTCTATTGTACTTCTCAATATGGTAAAAAAATTAATTGAAAAAGCAATAAGTAGTAGACTTTAAGTATATTCTATTGTATCAAACTTCATCCATTCAAGCCAATTGAGAGACATCAAGTAATGTTCAACAATTGATAGTAGTATTTTCTTAACTCATTTCATATGTACAGGATGGATAAAATATCTTCATACAAGTACTCTTGTATTTAGCATAGTGCAGTTCTTTCCTTTCCTAAATCATCAATTACTTCCTATGATTCTAACCAAAGTGGATTTTAATTCTCCTTTCTTTAGAGCTGATATTAGTATTGGTCAGAAATCTACTCTCTTACCTATTCTCTCAGCCCTTTATATTGCTTTTATTTTTTATATACTGGAAAAAAGAACAAAAAATCTTTCTATTCCCATTCTCTTTTCCTTTTTATTATTTATTAACAATAGTCTTTTTATTTATTAGGAAAAAAATTTCAAAAAATCAAACACAGATATTTTTTATAGTTATAGTATTATTTCTTCTCTCTTTAAACAATCCAAACTTGTTATTGAGTATAATAAGTCTGAGGTTTTCATTTCTCCAAATCTACAAAGAACTTTAATCCTCTTTCTCTAAATCTGAGACCTTTAGGAGGTATGGCTCTGAGACAAAAAGACACTTGGTGTTATTTGTAATTTTTCTTTGACAGAAAACTCTCATTTCAGCACTATATCTATTATTACACCAACAAAGTATTGTCAACCATCAAAAGCATGAAGATGTTGAGAAGTTTAACAAGAGGTCTCTCACTGGTGCATAAATGGCTATTATATAGAATGTGTATGCTTTTAATCAGATTATACAGTTTCCAGCTCTGTTATTTCAAAGGAGTGCTATTATACCATCCTCTCAAAGAACTGAAGAAAATGCAAAGAAGAGATACTCTTTGGATTACAGGTGTTTTTTGTATATTACCATCATGGGAAGTTGAAGCTATTGCCAGCCTCATCCTTATTCATTTTCATCTTGATAAAATTAGCAGCCAACTATTATAACTTGAAGTTGGATTAAGAGGTAACCTTGTATGAAGTAACACAAGAGAACTCAATAGAAAGCTCTTTTACAGGATTGTCTACTTTATATACCAAAGTGTTATGGAACGCTTTGGATCTAACATTGAGGTTTACTTGTTAGTGAGATCATTTGTCCTTTGTAATAAGTGGTTGCCACAACACAAAGGCCCATGGTTCATGCTAAGCCCTCTTAGCCTACTCTAAACTACCATGTGCTCCTCAAGGCCAATTATGTATTGTGCATGTTGTTTGACATTTGTCTTTTTTCCACCTTCTTCTTATGTTTGTGTGGCTAACCCTAACCCTAAGTTCTAAAAATAAGAAAGAAGAAAATAAATTGAAAATAAAATAAAAATGAGAAGAAAAAAATAAAAGAGACTAAGTCCACTTTTCTTGATCTTGACACTAACATCATATTTGAATATTATCTCTTCCTAAGTAACATGTTGTTAATTTCCTCTTGGACAATTACTATTCTAAGAATTTCAGTCCTTACTGCATGGCCAGACAATAATATAAAACCAAAAGTTCTATAGTAGACACTAACAATCATCTGAATGAAAATTTTCCTTCTTTTGATAATTTAAAACAAGGAACTCTCTTTAGGTTTTCATCTGGTTGACACTTTTTCTAATCACTTTTCTTTTTTTTTCAGTCAATTAAAAAGACTCTGTATCACTAAATATCCATCAAGACAGACTAGATAACATCTACAAAGAGTCACTTGCAAAGCAAGACATTGTGCTCATCATAACAGACACAAGTATCAAAAACAATGTAGCCATCTTAATCTCTCATATTTACAGAGATCAAGAAATTATTGCCAAATCAGTTTATTATGCAACCAATGTAAATTTTACTGAAGCTGAAATATTTGCTATCAAATATGGAATCAATCACACTACACATTTAAAAGATATCAATTATATTATTGCTATCACAGATACTATTTCAGCTGCCTATTATAAACTTCATTTAGCTTGTATCCCTACAACAAGTGGACTGATTTTCACAAACTAAGGTGTGCTAGAAAACCCTAAATAATGGCTATCTGCACATATATGAAATATATAAAAGTGACAACAAATAACTGAGATATTAGATTATCAGTAACTGTAAAAGTTTTGTTGGCTAATATCTTATAAATTGCTAAATGGATTCACATGATTGAACTTGCATTGGAAAGCACTCATTAAACTGTTCCTGATAATATATGTTACAAACTCAAGTCCTTAGAGTGGGATAAGTGGATGAACCTTGTATTGGGTTAACATAAGAGAACTCAATAGAGAACTTTGTACAAAATAGTCTACCTTATATACTAAAACCTTATGGTCTGTGCTAACTACTTCTAGCCTACCCTAAACAGCCATATGTTCACCTTAAGGTCAATATATGTTGCACATATTATATGATATTATTCTTTCTAAACCTTCTACATTCTTCTATATGTTTTGTGACTTATGATTATTACTGTGATTGTGTTATCTGATGTAACTGATGTGTGACAGTGTAATCTTGTCACTCTAACCCTAACCCTAGTTCTAAAAATAGAATAAAAGGAAAATAAATAAAAAGGAAAATAAAAATAAAAATAAAAATAATTAGAGTTCATCACTTTCAGCTTTGACAATATATAGTATATTATATAGTAATAAGTATTCATAGAGATACAAGCATATTAATGTAGTAACATAATTAGTTACATTTTAAAATTAGTCTGACAGATGATAGCTCCTATTAGGTATGAGTTTTGATCATATAATGGAAACAGCTTGCATATGGGCTATCACTCTTTTGTATATATACCTTTGTGTCTGAGAGTTAGACCTCAGACTTAACAACATTAATTATTTCTATTGATATTATTTATTACCTATCATCATTATCTCCTTATACTGAACCTCTGAAATACTATTAAGTTCAAGCATCATAACTAGTGAGTAGCTCATTTGTGATACTGCCAAATGGATCTTCAATATAATAATTCATTTATATCAGTTATACTCTATTACCATATTAAAGAATCTTAAGGAATTTTTTAACAAGAAAGCTATAAGATTAATATAGGATAAGCAAACAGGTATGTCCAATGGGTTACTATCCTCAGAGTTGTATTATTTTACCTCAAGTACAGTAAACCTATTTACTAGTAGTCAGTGTATATGAATTGTTGGCTATTCTATACAAAATCCTAGTTGGCTATAATATTATTAATACTCTTTCTATTGCTTAGTAGTTAATTGTTGGATGTTCAACTTCACTAAGCATTTATGGACCACATGATTTGTATTCCCATAGTAGTATAATAAACATCCTTTTATAATAGTTATATAGAGTTTCTAAATAGTGTTTATATTTATAGAGATATCTGGTAGAAGCACTGGTAATAGCTGCAGTAATGGGACAGAAAAAGACTATCTAGAGATAGAAATAATAAAAGAACTCTACAGTGTTCAGAGATTAAAGAAGACAGCTAAGGCTATATATTGAGTTGACTGGAATACTTCATTTACTTAATAAGTCTAGCTTATTTGCTATGCTACTTTGAACTAAGAAATAGGATTGGTGTTTTTAGGTCTTTCCACTGGCAAGATTGTAATCTAGTTCTAAATTGTTATTCAGAGTTTGTAGTAGAACTTAACTATTATGATATATAAACTAGTGTAGCTAGCTTTAAAAACTAAGATCTAAAACTTGTCCAGATAGTTTTCTACTACATAACTCTCTTGGCAGTATACTGTTTTCTCAAGTTAGTTGACAACTTCTACAGTAGTATTGATAGAAAATAAATGCTCTCAAAATAGCTGTTCAAACTCAGGCCATGTGGAAATGAGAAAGTATTGGTGGTGGACTCCTTGTAGAAAAAGACTTTTGAACCACTTAGGCTTAACTGCTTCTAAAGAACAAAAAGGTCCAGAAAACTTTATCTTAGATGCTTAAAAACTAATCCATAGATAGTTGAATATATAAGGAGTAGAAGTTCAAGAAAACTTGTCTAGTTTGCTAATTATTACTAAAGTTTAGCAGTAGGAGAACATTTCAGGTATGGCTCATACTAAGAGACAAAAGTCTGTAGAATTGTCTTAGAGATATATAGAGTATATAAACTCTATATAATAAGCTTAGTAATACAAACTTTCCAGAATGTTATATGCTAAGTCTATCCAAATAGCACATATATCACTATGGTGATATTGCATTATTAATCTACAAGCTTGCCTTCCATAGCAGCCACCTTTCTTACAATATGCTCTTATAGTGGTAATGCAACAATCCAGATATTCTATCTTTCATGACAGAAATACTCCTATCTGACTCAATCTTTTATGGTAAAGCCTCTACTTCTATTTAACTCAGTTTTCCATGATAGAGTCATACTCCTATCAGTGTTCTACTACTGAAACCTCTGTTTGGAGTAATAGGGGCAATACCACTGAAACCCCAAGCATCTTCTATAGTTGGTACTTATATATAAGATTAGTAGTTACACTGTAATTTGCTAGTCTGATAATTAACAAAGATAACTCTTATTGAACTCAATTCACAGTATTTAGTGGCAACATACCTATTAGTACTTACTCCCATCTCAGACTTATTCTTCTCATCTGAAGTTGCAACCACATAATAGACAGATGGCATAACATATAAGCTAAAGCCAAGGTTATTCTACAAATTTACATATCTCCGAGCCTATCTTGTAGACTTTCATCTCTGGTATAAACCATGTCTGATACAGAATGATCTTAGCTTTAGCTTATATACTATATCATTTGTCTACTACATGGTCACAACTTTAGAAGATGAAATAAAGTCTAAAAGAGATAAGTACTAATGTAGTATGTCACTATTGAGCACTAAAGATTGAGTTCACTTGGATATTTGATTATAAGACTAGTAAATTATGTAACTACTAGTCTTATATACAAGAAATTTTAATAGGTGATACTTGGGAGTTTTAGTATATAGCCCTGAATAGAAGTTTCAATAATAAAATACTAAAAAGAGATTAATAGAGGAACTTCACCATAAAAGGCCAAGTTTAATAAGAGTATCTCTACTATGAAAGATTAAATACTCAAGAGGTTCTAGAATAATTGCATTACTACTACAGAAATATGTTGCAGAAAGTATAGCTATCATAAAAGACAGGCTTTTGTTGGAATCAAAGAAAACATCACTGCCATGGAGAATAGTCTTCAGAATAGATAGACTTAGTATTATAACTTAAAATCTTGAGTAAGAACAAAAGATGACTCTTATATTAAGTAATACAAGAGAACTCAATAAAGTTCCAAGAATAAGTTAGTCTATCTTATATACTATAGATCATAGCCTGTATGCATACTATATCTAACCTATCCTAAAGTTTATATAATTTTTATAAGATCAACATATTGTTACTATATTATATAACATTATCTATTCTAAAACCTTCTATATCCTTCTCTGTGTTACATGATCATGTGAACTGTGACTGTGACAGTTGTTATGCCTTGTGACATGTAATATCACATCAGCTTCTTTTATCTAAGTCTAAAATAAAGAAGAAGAAAAATAAACTCAAAAATAAATTAAAATAAAATAAATTCAAGTCCATTGTTCACAACTCTGATACTTGGCATATAACATATCAAGAGTGATGAGAGTGTTTCTAAGTATAGAAATATTAGTTGGAAAAAAAAGTATTATTATAAGAAAAGAGAATATACTTTATAAGTATAGAGATAGAATTGGATATTAGTGTACAAATATCAGAGTTAGCTCACAAGAATGTTATTAGTATTATATTTTAAGACTCACTAGCACTTAGCTACTTCTCTTAGATGGTATTAAAGAAGTTCTGGAACTTTGTTAGTATTAATGGGAGTTATGAAGTGATTATTAGAGACAAGTATTCTATTGTTAAAGCAACTAGACAGAATCTGTAAAGTTTAGCAGAGTTTGTGACTTTAGAGAAATTCTAAGTTTTATTACTAATATTTATTGTTAGAGCAACTGAGCAGAAGAGCAAGCACTTCAAATCTCTAGAAAATCCTAAGTCTATTATCCAAGAAATTACTAAATTATACACTTATCTCCAGAAAATTCTAAGAAAACAGAATAAAGATTTCTAAAGGTAGCAACTACTTTACATAATGATAGCTTCATTCTAATATGCTGGAATTCTGATTACATAAGAAAGGAATAATAATACTTAAGTAATAAAAAATAGTTTGAAATGAAAAAACCAAAATAGAAGAGAGCTAAAGTGTTTAGCAAGTACTTTTAGAGTATAGAAAAGCAAATAAGTAGATGTGTAGATAATACTAAAAGACTTTGAAGTATTGGTATGTAAGTAGAAAAAGTCCAGAGTATAGAAAATTAGATGGGTAGATAAGTGTGGATATGGAAGAGAATCATAGAATACAGATCAGCCAAAAACACAAAAAAGAAAAGTCTCAGAAAAGCTAGTTCCCTTATATTTACTAAATATATAACTTACCTACAAAAAAATTCTAAGAGAACAGAATAGAGCTTTCTAGAGATAACAACTTGTCAGAGTTATAAACATTAGACTTTGACTTTATTTTATTTTTTTATTCCTTTATTTTTTTAGATTTTATTTTTATTATTTTAGACTTAGACAAAGGATTATAACATGACAGAAGCTTAACACCTTAATCACTTCTTTCTTCCTTACTACCATCTTGTATAGTAGTGTCTAAAAGAAAATTAGTGAATATGCTGAATTTGTTATAAATCAGAGTCCTTAGGGTTAGACAATAAAGTAACCTTGTATAAGGTTTACACAAGAGAACTTAATAGAGAACTCTATACAGAATAATCTACCTTTATATACTGAATCCTCATGGTCTGTGCTAGCTATTCCTAACCTACCCTAAACAACCATGTGTTAGCCATGAGGTTTCCATGTAGTATAATATCATTCTTTTAGAATTCTCTTTGTATCACATGACCTATGCTGTCCCTAATCCTGGCCCTACATGCTAAAAATAGAACAAAGGGAGAATAGAAAATAAATGGAAAAGAAAATAGAAAAGGAACAAGAAATGAAAAGAAACTAAGTCCACTTCTTGCGATCCTAACAGAATTATTCTACTTCCATATCTCAAACTAACTAGTTTTTCTCATCTAAATAGCTGCTAATAGATATTGAAGTCAATCCACTTAGAAAACATTCCTCATATTCTTCTCCAAGCTTTAATAGCTTAAGATAAATATTTGTTAATTCTGCTACTTTCTTTATAAATTATACAAAATACATGTAAGTCTAGTATTACAAACTTCATTCAGCTTATATCTTTATAACCAGTGGACTGATTTTCCCAAACCAAGTTGCACTAAAAAGCTCTAAATAATGGCTATTTGCATATATATAGGATATACAAAAGTGACAACAGATATTAAACTATCAGTAACTACAAGTTTTATTAGCTATTATCTTAGAAACAGCTAAACAGATTTCTACAATCAAAGTTGTATTAGAAAGCATTTATCAAACAGTTTCTAATGATATATTATATATCATATAAAGATTAGTATTTATAAAGATACAAATATATTAATATAGTAATATAATTAGTTATCTTCTAAAATTAGTCTGACATCTGCTATGACAGATGACAGTTCTACCAAATATGAGTTTTAATCATGTGATGAAAATAGCTTGTATATAGACTATTACTATTTTGTATAAATACTTTTGTATTTGAGAATTAGATCTTAGACTTAATAATATTATTTATCATCAGTTTTTATCATTTATCTCTTATTATCATTGACATCTGTATTGATCTTTATCATCATTGTCATCATTATTGAACTTCTAAATCACTCCTAAATCTCTAAGAGTATATTTAAGATTTAGATATTATAAATAAGTAAGTAGTTCATTTTGTAATAATTCTAAGAAGACTACTCTTTATTACATAGTCACTTGTCATCTCATCTCCAAGCAACATGTGAAGATCAAAAATTCCATAATTAATATCAACAATTATCTAAATGGTATCCTTCCAGCCTTTAATAGTCTGAATTATAAACTTTCTTCTGATTTTTGTCTTATAGACACTTATTTTTTTTTTCACTTAGTTAATTATAAAGATGTTGAAGCAAGAATCACTTATCAAAACAAACTCGAGAACATATATGAGAATTCATCTAATAACTAAGATATTATACTTGTTATATTTGATGTAAGTATTAAAAACAATTTTGTTATCTTAGTCTTGTACATATGGAGAGAATACAAAATTACTGCAAAAACTGTCCATCACACAATGAATGTCTTGTCAATGGAAGCTAAAATATTTACTATTAGATGTGGCATTTGTCAAATATTCCAAATACAATATGTTTATTATATTGTTATTGTTACAGATGCTATCTATACTACCAAACACATCTTTAACATGTTCATTCATCCTTATCAACTACAATCCATTGCTATATTTAGCAACTTAAAGAATTTCTTTAACAAGAACAATAATAATCATATTTTGTTCTAGAAGTGTCCTAATAATAATAAGTGGTTTCTATATCTTTTAGTTGATAAAGAGTCAAAATTTTACAAGATAAATTCTGTTCTATCCAGAAAAATGTCATGGGAATTCAGCAAGAAAGAAGAATGTAATAATATTGTTAAAAAGTAACAGATATATTTTCAAGTATCTGACTTTAAGGAAAAACATTTCCTTAATTTGAACAATAATAATAACCAACCTATTCATTTAACTAACTCTAAAGATGGGGCTTGGCTAAAACACTTTGGCCTTTTCAACTCATTGTGTATATATATCACTAGATTAATTACCAATCATACTCCTATTAACAAATATAAACTAAAATTTTTTTCTAACAAGTTATATATATGTCTATATGGCAACTTTTCTATTAAGATAAGATCACACATTCTATATAAGTATGTCCAATATATAAAGTCTTGGAATTCAAAACAAGAGTCTCTCAAAGATATTCTCATGTTTCTCAAATTCAATCTAGGAGCTTTTTACTTTCAAGAAGGTATTATATAATATAAAAAAATTTCTTTATACTAAACTTTTTATTTAATATAATTCTACATCTCTTAATATCTTTCTTTATTCTTTTTCCTTTTTTTTTCCTCCTTTCTATTTCTTTCTTCTACTTAAGTAATTACTATATATAATTACTATAACATACTATAATATACTATATAATAAATTATTGATTTAAAAATAAAATAAAAAAGAAGCTTAACACCTGTCACAAGGTCACAGGTCACACACAATTACATAATACAAATAAGATTATAAAATAAATAATATTGTATAGTATAACAATAACATATTAGCCTTATAGAAAATACATAAACTTTAGAGCAGGTTAGTTGTAGTATGCATACAGACTATAGTCTGTAATATATAAGGTAGACTATCTTGTACTGGAAACTTCATTGAGTTCTTTTGTATTACTCAATATAAGAATATATCTTTTATCTTAGCTTTAAAACTTAAGTTATAATATAGCTACTCTAAATACTCAAGAGTCTATTCCAATCAAGTGGAATATCAAGTGGAATATTTGGTAATCTAACTACAAATTAATAGAACTATATAGTTAAGAACTTCAGTATAGTGGTCTTGAATGTCGCTAAATAATAGAGACTTATTAGTTAGTGGCTAGAAAAAGTGAGTCAATAGTTAAGAGAGAGCATATGAAGTCTGTAATATTACTAAGCAAGGTTTAGTAGTATTTCAGTAGAGTAGTAGTCAAAAACTTAAGAGACAAGAGATCTATAGGATTAATAACAAGCTTTAACAGTGTTATAGACTTAAATTTCAACATAATAGTAGGTCTTCTTATAATGTGACAATTAGTATTAATAAAAATACAAGCATATTAATATTATATAATAGAAACAGCTTGTGCATAAACCACTACTCTTTTATATATATATTTCTGTGTCTAAGGATTAGATCTTAGACTTAACAACATTATTTATCTCTTAATTATTATTCATTATCATCATTAACATCTATATTGATTTTTGTCATTTTTGTTATTATTATTGAACTTCTAAATTACTCCTAAATCTCTGAGAGTATACTTAAGATTTAGATATTACAAATAAGTAAGTAGTTCATTTTGTAATAGTAATTAGCTATGTTACTATATTAATATATTTGTATTTTTATAAGTACTAATTACTATCCAATATATCATATACCACTAGTAACAGTTTGATGAGCACTTTTTAATAAGAGCTTGAGCCTAGTCTCAACTGTTCATGGCAGCCTTCTGATAGATATTACCAATCTCTTAGGTCTAATGTCTAGCTAGCTTCTTGAATAAAAGTAATATTGTCCTTAGTTAAGAATAAAAAGTAAAGAGAAAAAAATAGAGAAAATCTGGTGTTGAGCAGTCTTAGAGAATAGAATCAGGTTCTAATATTATGACTTAAGCTCTAAAGTTTAAACAAAAGACAACTCTTATATAAAGTAATATGAAAACCTAATGAAGTTCTCAGTATAAAATAGTTTATTGTTATAACTTAGATTCTAAGATAAGATGAAAGCATACTCTTGTATTAAGTAATACAAGAAAACTTAATAAAGTTTCAAGTATAAGCTAGTCTACCTTATGTTAAGAACATTGACGATGGACTTCAATTTTTATTTTCCTTTT
>Ga0157364_1005752_pt1 | contig 12666 bp, 6 predicted proteins | sample AttsexASBM2_FD_111476 | JGI IMG/M metagenome (GOLD analysis project Ga0157364, IMG submission 111476) | Fungus gardens microbial communities from leaf cutter ant in Ribeirão Preto, State of São Paulo, Brazil - Atta sexdens ASBM2 | ecosystem: Host-associated > Fungi > Mycelium > Unclassified ... | reverse complement strand
TCTGTCATAATTTTTTAATTTCATCTATATATATATATATATAGAGAGAGAGAGAGAGAGAGAGAGAGAGATGAAATTATCATACACACACATATATATATATATATATATATATATATGAGTTTTTTAATTATAAAATGATGTTTACATCTAAGCTCTTATTAATCGCTAAGTTTTTTCTAGGAATATTATTATAACAAGGAGTAATATTAAAGTATCTATTTTATATTTATTACATAATCTATAATATAATAGTTTGTATTTATCATCATTATTCCAGCGAGAATCTAAAACACTTGAAGAAAAAGTATAGGTCCATTAAATTTTGGCTTTACTTTCTCGAGTAGTGGATGTGAAATTTTCAAATTCAATTTTGCTGTTCTATGGCCGCTGGTTTCTGTGTCTCTTCGACAGGTGGAATCGGTGAGATCGGGGGATACTTTCCTTCGTGCCAATTCCCTTCCAAATCCAATGCACGATTATGATTAACGATATTTGTCAAACACTCCTCGATCGCAGCATCCACATTTTCCGCAGTGATGAACGTGACAGATTCTTCCTTAATCTTTTTAACCCATTCGTTAAGCCTCATCTCCTTTATCTCTTGGTTCTGTTTTTTCCTTAAAATATTCTTCAGAATGGCATCTTTGCGTCTCTCCCTCATCTCCGTCAGCTTGATCTCTCGCATCTTTGCTATTTCTGCATTCCATTCATCATTTATGGCATTGCATGCTTTAAAGTCCTCTTCTTCGGTCAGCTTGTTAACTACTGTCTTATTAAATTGCATCTCATTTTCTTTTACAATTTGCCTTATATATGCTCTGTAATACATTAGTTAATTTTTGAAGATAAGAATATACAATAATTCAGTAGCTAGAATATTCTTGGTTGTATTAATCATATTTATTTTATTAATCATCATTATCAAAAGTCAGATTTATAGAATTATACATACTTAAATGATGTCATATATGTTCTATAATTATTATATAAACGCTTGAGCTCCACGTAATCTTCCATAGGTATGACAGGTCTTTTTGGTACTCGAAACACTTTAGATTTTGCTGTAGGGAGCCAAATTGGTTTCCTTTTCCAACGTACACACTGTGTGTAGACAGAATTTGGAATAAAAGTGTCACAGAGTCCTGTAGTACCCATTATTAGTGTATTAACGTTTATTATCCTCATGGTCTGCATTGTTCTAGAACTATAAAAAATTTATTGTCATGAAAATTATATTATTATAATAATGTAATATTGATACTTATCACTATAGTGTTATCATATCATTTGTTCATATATTTCAATTAGTCTATTATATATATCCAGATAACATTATGTCCGAAATAAGGATGCAAGACATCTTAAGCCTCATTTTCAAGCTACAAAGAGACAGAGAAAGAGTTTTAAGTTTTGCTTAAAATCCAACGTTGATGCAAAAGGCCTTATATCTGTAATTTGGAGATGATGTCGCTGGATACATAAAAAACACACACACATAACATACACACACATACACATAAAATAAAGAGATTAAGATAAATTCAATAAAGAAAGTAAATTGACATTATATTGCAATAAACATCCTTTAAATAAAAAAATCAAAATTGATGAAATATATAGAAGATACCGAATATTAACAGTCTTCTAAAACCTTAATAATGTAAATATAATATTATAATAATTAAAATAAATATTGGAAACAATTAAATGACAAATATCAAAATACGTTTTCGAAGTAACAACACAAATCTTTCGTCACTTCGTCGCTCCAGTTTTTGGCAGGCTTTGATTATACTCCAATTTCCTCCAATTTCTCAAAAGTGAGGTTATGATATTTTTCTTTTTTTATCTCCTCCCAGGCACGGTGATTCGCTGCGCTTGCGCATTTGGAATTGCGCTTTTGCATTTAAATACTCAAATGTTCTAATTATCGTAGCTGTAATAACTTTACAAAAAAAGGAATGTAAGTATCTTCTTGAAATTTTATGAACTTTGTACAAAATGTGTCGTGCAGATATATATCGTGTATAGATAAATAAAAAACGTACTTTTTTAAATAAATATTCTTACATACATTAAAAAGATGGAATATTTCTTTTGAGAAAAAAAAATCGATTTGTTTCCCAGCAAACGAGAATGGATTGAAATGAATTGAAATGGATTTAGATTTTTAGAAATATTGATTCACGAATGTTAAAATGAATGCTTTTCAATTCTGAATGCATGTTTATTCATTTATAGGCATTGCATGGAGCATATCTCTATGCCTTTCAATCTAAAAATAATATTACCTTTTTCTGTGCACACAAACACAATTATTGTGAATACTATTCAATTCAAAATTTTGAAAATGGAAATGCAGTTTTTCAATCCAATTGCATCCAATCGAATCTAATTGAATCTAATCGAATCCAATTAAATCCCCAAAAAAATATTCACTATTTAAAATATGCATTTGGATAGAAAAAAATTTTATTCCATTTTAATCCGTTCTTGTTTGCTGGGTTGTGATTTTATCGACTTTTAGATAAAATAAAGTTGATGAAACCACAAGTAATATTATCGTAATAAAACGATAAAAGATAGAAAGAAATATTTTAAACAAAAATTCACTTTATAAGTTTTACACTCAAAGGCACTTTATTATAGTGGTTTATATATAGAGTTTTCAAAAAAATTATGTCTTTCAAAATAATCTTAGTTTTGTTCATCAACATTTTTAAGAACTTTTAATATGTCGTTAAATTTTTCTTTAAATTCTCAGCAAACGAGAATGAATTGAAATTAATTGAAATGGATTCAGATTTTCAGAAATATTGATTCACGAATATTAAAATGAATGCTTTTCAATCCTGAATGCATTTTTATTCATTGCATGGAGCGTATCTCTATGCCTTTCAATCTAAAAATAACATTAGCTTTTTCTATACATTGTGAACTGTTCAATTCAAAATTTTGAATAGGAAATGCAGTTTTTCATCCAATTGTATCCAATTGAATCCAATTGAATCCAATTAATTCCAAAAAAAAGTATTCGCTATTTAAAATACGCATTTGGATAGAAAAAAATTTTCAATCCATTTTAATCCATTCTCGTTTGCTGAATTATAAGCCTTAATTATATGTCAAAAGTTTTTCTTGAAAAATAAACAGAGAGAGATTTAAAAAAATATGACACAATATTTTAGAGAAATGTAATTAAATCTTCAGGAAATAAAATTCGGATGCAGCAGAAAATGTTCAAAACGAGAAATCATTTATAGAATATGTTTATTGAAAATGATCGTGTATAATGCGATGTATCTATAATGTACAACAACAAAATCAGATTCCGTGAAATACATTCGAGCTCCCTCGTGTCTTCCTTCTATTTTTCTTTCTTTCTTTTTATGTTCCTCTTTCCTCGAAACAGCAATAGTGTACTCACACTATATATATTAATTATCCTAATTACAATTAATGTATAATTAATTAATCTTCGTCATCACGCGGTACAATATCATCCCACACAAACACGAATAAATCTTATCTCAACAATCGCTCTAAAATTATTATCGCCGTATATGGTTATTATTGTAATTGTTTTTTTTTTACTTTTTTCTCCCTTTGTCTTGTTCTCCGTTCCTTTTTTACAAATGTGCCCGAACGCTGTAGAAATTACTTAAAATATATCTGCATCGACGATAATCACAGATTAATTTGTATCTATACTATAATAACGTCGTTCCTTTTCTCTTTTTTTCCTTCTCGCTCTTTACGCCATTTACAGATCAAACGTAGTCGGAATTTCGCGAAAATTCAAATCCAAATTATAACTCGCACGGGATCGCGATAAAATTCCACCTGTCATAAAATTGACGAATTCTCTGTTAATGGAAATAATAATTAACACAATAATTACATCTCGTACACGCGGGACGCTCTGAAAAGACACTCACGCGTTTGTTATTCTTCTCGATCATTTATAAAGTTTCCAGAAAAAAATCTTCATCGACTTTTAATTTCCGTTTAATCATTCAAACAACACAAAGGGCCATAGCTCAAGATTCGAGATGATCTTGTTAATGCTTGAGATGTCATGAACCAATCAGAGAGTTGTATTAGCATCTTAAGACATTGCTTGAGATTGTCTTGAGATTAAGAACAGACTATGGATTCCGGCCAAAATCTAAAATCAGGACATAAGATATCTTTCAAACGTCTTATCGCTTTGAACTTTGTGTTGTCTAAATAGCTTTTTATTTTTCCATTTTTTCGGAACGCCCAGTGCAAGAAGAAATCGAAGAATCTCATCGTATATTTTTTAACATTTCGTAACAATTGTAGCATCTCGGGAAGTATCTTTGGCTTAGACGCAGAACAGTTTATGCCGTTTGCTTTGAAGAAACGCAAGTAAAGAGAAAAAAGGTCTGTCTCACAGCGATCTTTTTGACGGAACTTGTAACGAACGTCTCACGGTTTTTCACCTTTCACCTTTAGATTTTAAAGTTGAAGAACTCTGGACAATATCGTGCTAAACGTTCTCTAAATGATAAATGATAAAGCGAGTAAAAGAAATTCAACACGAAAATAATTTAATCATGATCTTCTGGTGGCCAGACTTTGCAAAATTCTCTTGTATTTCAAAACTGCATTCGTCTGAAGGCAACATTCGCAAAATTCGTGAACTCGACAGTGGCAGTATTCCATGTATAAGTGGTTGTAATGAAACATGCTATGGGATCAACTTTTAGTATGTACTTAAGCCTCTTTGTCGAGAAACAATCTATTAATCATTTAGTATATCGATGAGTCCTCCACAATTGTTAATTTTAGAGATTCTCATCTACTTATTCACACCTCGCGTGATTTTCATTTTAATGCATGCGTTAAAAAATTCTGGCTTGTTTCAAGAGCTGCATTCTCTTTCTGCTTTTTCTACGCTACTAGGAAATTTCTAAGCACTAAGACAATGGGAGTAGAATTTGGTTTATCAGTAGAACCACGGAATTTGCAGGTTCGCAGAACCTTAACAGCTTACTAGACTCCTACTTAAAATCCTTAGAGCCTCGGAGCCATTTTTGGATTTTTAAAAATCCTTATAACTGTCAAAGTCTGAATCTCTTTTTTTTTCGGTTTCTTAGACCTACGGATATTTCGAAATATTATGCTTCGCGATTGAATCTAAATTCTTAATTAGATCAGTGATAGTTTAGGTTCTTATTAGATTCACAAAGGATGCTTAGTCTGGAGTTAAAAATACAGTCTTGTAAGAAGTCCTAAGTTTTATATCTCTTCTTATATGCACGAAAATGATGGCACATGTGTTTCTAGCTTGGTTTTGTAAGCAAGAATCTCTTGTCAATATACTTGAGCTGTGTGTACATTTCATTGGTCGATCAAAGGAAGGCATTGTGTACATCGATGCGTTCTGCGTTTACTGAATTATTTTTCCATTTTCAAATTCCTTGACGTATACGCAGATCTCTGTCAAAAGATCTATCATTAAGAAATATAATACAGTAATCGTCAGACATCTATGTAGCAACTTCTATGTATATATTCAGAATGCAAACTTCTTCTCGAACTTAGTTTAAACGGTAACGTTCAATCCTCGTCTCTTTCTCTCTCTCTTTCTCTTTCTTCATCTTAATTCTCATGGAAAATTCATTCATTCACTCCACAATATTAAGGCTGAATTGCAAGAAATGATAATCAGTAAATACTATTGTGTATCGTAAATAAGTTTCGAATATTTCCCTCTGTTTTCACAAATATGAAATCAATTAGAATAAAATATATATGCGGAGTATACAGGATGGTCCACTTAAATCGATCATCTGAAATATCTCGCTTATTTTTGATAATATAACAAAATGTTTTAAACGAAAGTAAAAGGTAGGTTTCGAGGGAGATGTATTTTGGTCATGTTTTTTTTTGGAAGTGCCAAAAAGATATGAAGATTATCTCTACTAAATTATATTTCAAAGATATTTCAAACGATTAATTTAAGTGGACTACCCTGGTATATGCACAAGGTGAACAAAAATATTATTTTCGATCATTTTGAGGCACCTTGTACATGTATACCATTGATTTGGTTGACTCTCTTTCCTCCCCCCCCTCTCTCTCTCTCTCTTTCTCATTCTTATATATGTATAATCACTCTATGTTATATCATCAAATATTATATGTAAGAATATTTTGTACGACTATATTTTAATAAAATAGTTGGTAAACAGTAAGTATAATTATTCAACAAGTACTACGTTATTATAATAGTAATAACATCCAGCGGTTAACTAGTGGAGACGTATAACCGAAGAAAGAAATCCATATATATAAATTAAATTAAATCCGATTTACTGTTTTAATTTTTTTCAGCGTAATGTGGTAAAGATATAATAAATAAATAATATATTACACATAATATGTATATTTAAAACAAATTCTTAAATTCTTTTACATCTCTCCATTTCAAAATTGAATTTATAAATTGTGTTCTCAAATCTTCTTTGATTCTAAAATTATTTATTATGTTTCATAAAACATTTGTTATGTTTCAAGTTATACATGTTATTTTTTGCATAATTCATCGTCTCCTCCAATAACCGCAATAATGATAATAATAATCAATATAATAACTAAGAAATTAAAAGATTTTATTCCACGAAACGAAGAAATAAAAAAGATGAACAAATATACTCATTATAGAACTTCAAGATTTCTATATAAAATAGTTTTTGGTTATAAACTGTAAAACAGACAATAAACAAGTTACCCATAATAAACAAATAATTCTAACGCCACTGTAAAATTTCTGCCAATATAATCGCTACACACTTTCTCTCTCTCTCTCTCTCTCTCTCTCTCTCTCTGTCTATATAATATATATATAAACTGTGATAAATATATATCTTCTAATTGTAAGTATGATCTTTTCACAATTCAAAAAAATGTGTGATATCACGATATTTCTTCCATGCGAATTTAAATACAAAAAGTTTATTCTTGCGAAAGATTATAACTGTGTGTATGCGTGAGTGATTCTTATAAACTATCTATGCTTGCTACTTGGCAGAAATGTATTACTGTGTCTTTAGAGAAAATTTCCCTACTGTATACATGTGCATAAAGATAATTCTTATATCCTAGGATTCTTACGTCTTCGGATCTCTAAATCCTCAGACTTCAAGATTCCTGTATTCTGAGATCCCTGGTGTCTCAAATCTTTAGATGCCTAGATTCTTGAACATTTATGTCAAAGTTCACGGATCTAATTACTAAATTTCATCAGAAAACTGAAAATCAATATCAATGTTTCCAGTCCTGCAATTAATAAACTTTAAAAATTATATATAAATTCATCATTCTTTTCTTGAGAATTTAACAAAGTTTTAATATAACATAAAATAGTTTTAAGAATAAATCAAATTATTTAATCAAGAAGTATAAAAGCCAATGCTAGTTCAAATTGTAATTTGAATTAATGGCTTTTATGTTTCTTGATTAAATAATTTAACTGTAATATATTCTTTTATCTCCATGTTCACAAATTCAGGAATCCAAAAAAGTAAGACTCTTCTTGTCCGATATAAATGTTGAGCTTAACATTTGCAGTAAATAATAAATGTAGACAGTAGAGTTCAGTTATCTTACAAAGCTAATCTCAAAGAACAGGGTCGTGACTATGTAATGGTTCCGAAAACTGGTATCACTGTGAGCTTAACGGACTGCACGTCACCGAGAAAATTTCTCCATCGTGCGTCTAGCAAAATAGAAGACTGTAATTCTATTTTCTTCTGTTCCTCTCTTGGAGACGCGTCATGTCGCCTCTCTCCGTAAAAAATTACATCTCGTAAATAAAAATAACGTTTCTTTCACTTTTGTACGTTGGTAGTAGTGCAAGGCCGTGGCACATATTTTATCCTACAGCAGGGGTTCTCAAACCAGTAAAAAATCAAAGCGAAGAGGAGAATAAAAAGAGGAACAATGCTTTTTTTTCTTATCGAAACTCAGCAACCTTATCGGATCTCTAAAATTGAACTTTTAATTAAAATCTTTTCCCAATATATAATTTGACTTAATTAATTTTTCTAAGTATATTTTTATCAGATTACATATTATAGATAAAACGGATTAAATATCCGTACGTTTAAATTCAAGATGTATACAATAAAAAATGCAGGTTTTGGATTTGAAAAATTAGGATGATTTTATGGTTCGAGACATAAAGTATAAACATTATAATATTATCACAAAGAACAATATTAAAATAAAACAACTTGAATTTTTTCAGTATGGAAGATCTATAATAAAAATATTATAAACATAATATATCCGAGAAAAAAATGTTTTATATATAATTATCTAAAAATATATAATTTTATATAAAATATATAAAATATATATATAAAATATATATAATTTTATATAAAATATATAAAATATATATATAAAATATATATATAAAATATATATAATTTTATATAAATATTTTTCCCGGTATATATGTATATAAGAAATACATATATGAAAAATGCTTTTCGATTCCTCTATATGATCATTACAGCCAAGAAATAAAAAGAATAAAACACCAAATTATGTTTTGCTCGCAATGAATATTACATAAACTATTAAATAAAGTTTCACGCTATATATGAAAAAATTAATAAACAGCTTTTGGTTTAATAATTTCCATCGATATTTTTCTCACTTATTTACAAAAAAATTCTGGAACATAATAATACAAAAATAATTAAAAGGTCCTCCAATTATAACTTGACGTGTAAATTTCGATATAATACTAAATCATTTCTGTTATTATACGTGATAACTAACGCGCGCGTATGTTTTTCCCTTCTTCTCTTCGATTGTCTAACAAAAATTATTTGCAAATAAAAAAATAGAAATGAGTTATATTATGTACATTCTATGATAAAAAAAATATGCACATGCAAAATGTATAGAATTTTAGATTATATAGCTAATTTTATCTACCATCTGCAACATGGACATCGAAAAGTTTGGGAACCCCTGTCCTACACAGTTATTATATCACGAGTCATTAAATATATAAATAGCTTCCGCAAGAAGCATCTCTTCCCCGAGCTCCCCAGCCGAATTTCGCGTTTCAATCGTTTGATCGTACGTCTAATGAATTTGATCCATCTGGTGTGTCCACTCGTGTTCTCAAGCCGAAATTACTTGTATGATTGTTTAAACGACGTATGTTATGCACTCGACTTTAGCAACAAGATAGTAATGCTCTTTTTATATCTCTCATAACTCGAATCGATGGAATTATTCGATTGCTCGTGGTCCATCGATGGGCATTGTGTGCAACACTTCATCCAGCAATTGAAGCGCTCTGTGTAAATGCACCTGGAAAATAAATGAAATAACAATATTGAAAATAGAATATTATAAGATTTGTAAAATGATATAACAATTGATAAATTAATATAAAATAAATGGTAATTTGACTCTGATTTAAATGTAACCTTTCATACATTTATTTTTAAATTTAAAAATAATGTAAGCAAAAATTTAATAAATTCCTAAAATATACATTACACTTTACAGATAATATATATTGTACTTTTTTTATTTATTAAATCGTACTAGTTTTTGCATTTTCTTTTAAAAAAAGAATTTCTGATTAAAGAGATTCGCAAAGTAAAATTATGAAATATACCTCAATCCAGCATGGTGTTTCTTTTATACTTTGTCGCGGATAATCTGGACCCCATCCCTTAACAAAACTCAAACGCAGGATACAAAGTCTACGTAAATCGTCGACTCCAATCCCTGCAGCCGCGCTGAGACCTGAATAATAATTGTGTTTTATACACTATTGTGAGTGTATTCAAACGTATTTTCTTAATAAAATAAATGTATTTTATTTATGTGCTAAACTATATTTATAATTGAATTAAGTTATTAAAAATGAGTTATTGATAGATGCTCGGTTCTTACTTTTGGTGATAGGTGCTCCATGTGTGAGATGGCCTGCAACAGCTGCAGCTTGCGCTGCTGCGGCGGCTTGAGCGGTAGCGGCTTGGCCTCGCATCTGTTTGTGGCACTGTCTTAAATCGAAGACTTTAATGTATGCCGAGGGATAGATTTTATGTACTGCGTCACCAGGTGCCCGGCCTGCCTCTCTATCCAAATAGTAAGACTGTACAAAGACGCTGTGTTCGCTTTGGCATCTTAACCATACATCACCTTCACCTCTCAAATCCAATACAACACCCTTCCCTAAAATATTTTGTTTTAATCAAGGATTTATAATATTTTCTAGAAAACTCTCAATTGAATTATAATTACCTATATGAAGACGTGCCCGTTCGCTCTGTTCTGTTCTGTGCACATTACTCAAGGCACCTAAGCAGAATCTGTTTCCGCCACTAGGATCTACATAACCGTCCACGGTGACTGTGGGACAACCACTACTGACTTTGAACGTTTCTCCGACTTGGATGTCCAATTCGAAATAACCAACGGAACACCAATATTCTGGTGCTGGTTGCGTAGAGAGCAATCCTCCAATGTTTCCACTAACATCATTTCCATGGCCTCCCCCTATTTCATTGAAGTATTAGATTCAATGTAAAGTTATGTTGCTAAGTTACAAAGTTTAGAAAACAAGAAAGAATAACTCATTATTGTAATAACCATAATAATAAATTAAAATCAATTATATAAAAGATTATATAAAGAGTTTATATAAAGATTATATAAACGAGCACATAAAATAATTAAGATTAATTATTTAAACTGAGTCTTTAACAATTAATTATTAATTATATTGCGGTCTGAATGAAGACTAAAATGAAATTAAAACTGATTATGTGTTTTGAGATATTTTGTCATTAAGTGTATCTTATTATATTAGATTAGTCTCAACATTCATTTTGTGTGTTCATTTAAGGCCTTTCATATAATTAAAAAAAAAAATGATTTGTCTAAAAAGGAAATTTTTCTTTGGCTTAATGTAATTAACTTACAATATGATGTCGTATGAAGATGTCGAGGGTCTGGTGGTTGCATACTTTGAGTATATGTGAGAGTATTGGCCCCAGTCCATTGTGGCGCACCGGAATTGTACGAGGCTGTACCCACCGGAAAACCGTTTGGGTGGTGAAGATGAACAGGCGACACAGGAGAACTTTGCCCTTCACCTATTCAATCCAATGGAAATAAATTCATATATTAAGAATATTAAAGTACTTTTGTGTTAAAAATGCTAAAAGGGAAATTTACATCTTTGGGATTTGCATTTAGTAGTAGAATATAGTCTTTTGCTAGTCTAAATAAAATATTTGTAAAAAATTTGTTACCCAAAGAAGCCGCTAACGCGTCGACTGTAGGGGGTTGATTAATATCCTGCGGGGGAGTTGTAGTATTGTAGAACGTGTCGGCGGTTGATTGTCCTTGCGCGGGACTTAGAATCTGCGCACCGGATGTTCCGCTTGATGCTGAATTCAGCGACTGTTGCTGGCTACCTACGGTGTGACTCATTGGATGTACTACTGCTGTAAAATTAAAATTCATACACGATGCAGGCAACATAAAATATTAAAACGCAACGAACATGGCCCTCGCTATCGTTGCTCTGAAACTATCTTGCGTTTTCTATGAAATAAATTCAGAGATTGTCTTTCGCACTCACACAATTGCTTCGTAATTATTCCATTTTTTATGAAGCGCAATTTTTATAAAATGCGATTTAATTTGAGAAACTCTGATTCGATTTTAAGAATCATGAAAAATGCACACTGGCAACATTGAGCGATGGCTAATCAGCGACATATAATTGAAAGCTCCTTAAATAAATAGCTGTGTACAATAAAATACGTACGATGATGCATATTACGGCTTGCCGAGTGATGAGGCGTGGGTATCCAGGTTTGTCTGGGGCAATTATTGTCGTCCAGTTTAGCATGGGGATTACCATTATTGCCGCCCCCACCGGCGCTAAACATACCCTCAGTACTAGCTGTGCCGAACAATCAGAAGGAAAAGAAAACAATGAAGCCAAAACAAAAATTATATTACGCAACAAAGGAGAAATTTGCGAAGCATATTCTTGCCTGCTAAATCTACATTCGATAGCAATAAACGAAAGCGGCTGGCTCGTTAGCACAATCATTTTAATAATTAACAATCATACCGAGCGCGTCAAATTCAATAGCATGTATATTTTTAGCACAGTTGGATGGTACCTGCATAAATTTTTCTGAAACGTAACCATCACATGCCAAATTTGTGACTTGTTTAATGACTTATTAACATTCTTATATTTAGATAAAAAGATGCGTCCACGTGTTAATGTGAGTAAATATTGACAATAATAGAAGCAACTTCGATGACTCTGTCCTTGAATAATCTTCAACAGATTTTAACCAACGGTTCTCTTTTGTTACAAAGTTATCAACAAAAAAAGTTTTTAAAAAAATAACGATTTATTCCTACTTTATACAAGCTATTCTATATCCTTTCTTGCTTACATATATAATAATATAATGACTTTTTACGCAAAGCAGCTCTCATCCCATCTTTTCCCTCCTCCATGCTTTAACAATAACGAAAAGTTTGAAAAAATAATATTTTATTTTTATTCTCCACACACACACACACACACACACACACACACACACACACACACACACACACACACAC
>Ga0157364_1005750_pt1 | contig 12670 bp, 2 predicted proteins | sample AttsexASBM2_FD_111476 | JGI IMG/M metagenome (GOLD analysis project Ga0157364, IMG submission 111476) | Fungus gardens microbial communities from leaf cutter ant in Ribeirão Preto, State of São Paulo, Brazil - Atta sexdens ASBM2 | ecosystem: Host-associated > Fungi > Mycelium > Unclassified ... | reverse complement strand
CACACACAAATAAAAAGAAAAAAAAAAAAATATAATATATATATATATATATATATATATATATATATATATATATATATATATATATATAATGGTAATATCATGTGTGGTGGCATTTTATTATGTATTGTAGTATGTCATTTTATAATAAGATTTTTTATTAAAATTATATTAATGAACTCTCTTTACTTCGTCATTTCCTTTACAATTGTTATATCAGGTCATTTTTTATCTTCTCCAGATTTGATTCAACATCCTGTGTAAATCATATCTGATCGAAAGTAGAAATTTACATTCGTCATATATAAATCGGATAATTTGTACATACATCCTTCATATATCTGTTTGAATAACAAGCGTACATATCAATCAATTCAAAATAGTTCTAGTATATATAAAGACTTGAATTCACGAGTATTATATAGTATTGAAAAAATATTCAAATAACGCAAATGCAGCTGCTATTTAATTATTTAAGTTATTTAAATATTCGCATACAAATAATGCGGCATCATATTAAATGATTCAGTTATTGCATAACATAGACAAAGTTATTATTCTCTTACATGTATGCTGCGTAAAATCGTATATTAACTGTGTCAAATTATTCGATACATGCGACATTTAATCTTGATTGTATATTCTCTAAACACAAAGTGCTGCTTATAGTAATACATCCGCATTTAACTTTAATTAAATACATCATGATATCAATAATGAAGAAATATGTCGATGTTATCTTAATTATATGTGCTTTTACAAAGTATCTAATGAAACAATAATTTACTTTTAATGTATTATAATCATTTTAATATCTTATGCTCCTGACAATCCAGTTGACAGTTAATTAAATCATCATTGAATAATTACATATATAATTATTCAATACGTATAATTTTATTTGTAATCATATCGGAGTTATAGAAGAAATATAAATAAATATAAAATAAGGTAATTTATAATTCTTTAAATAACGTCTATTCTAATTTATTTTATGTTATACCAGAAGACAAATTTTAATCAATCTATGGATCTTCTGCTGGCGCTTGCAGCGTGCCGTATTCGAGATATGTACCAAGAAATCCTTCGCACATAGATAGAAAGCGGTCTTGTGCCACTTATTATACAAGTGTCTTTATATCCAAAGAGAGCCGAGCGCGCATGGCGCTTTTTCGTCGTTCGACTTATCTGACGATCGAACGCGACCATATATTGAACAGAGATTGATCAAACAGCAATCTAAGTAACACAACTAAGTTAACATCAAAATGATGTCGTTTTAACATCATTTTATCATGACTTAGAGTTGTGTTACTTGAGAATATGCAACTCCAAATAGTGCTGTATAGGAGATCCCTAATTCAGTATCGAAACTGGAAATAATGCGTATCATTACCTAAATAGAAAATATGAGTCTTGAGCTTTTCATGCCAATCATTTCGAAGAATAATCCGAAGTTCAATTTTCTCTTGTTCCTTTCCATTTCGGAAATTGATAGAAGTAACCTTACAGAAATTTAGCAGGATTGGGAATTTACGCGTTACTTCACAAAAGGATGGAAATAGTAGAAATTTTACATAAAAGGGTGGAAATATGATAATCTGAATGAAGAATGATATTTGAGTGCATACAATGAAACCTAAGAGAATGAAAAAGAGACAAGCATACAATTTGTAAGATCTATTTTAAATACGAAGTTACATCAAATTGAGGAAAAAATCTACAATTTTTAAAGCTACTTTAAGATGTAAGATCTGAAATTTTTAGTGTCTAACTTTGGACTCAGTGCCATCTGGGAACATCTACACGTAAAATATATATATAAAATTATAGATTTTTAGCGCTGGCAGTGAATTTTTTGGAAATTGAACAACGGCCTACCTCTGCTCTCATTATTTTTTTTCTCACAGATTGATATCTGATCGGTGAAATAATAAACAGGCTTGTATTTTTAACAAATTGCAATCTCTGTGTTATGAGATAATTCACGGATTATGCGACAGTCTTGAAAAACAACGAGGTCATGTCATCCCGTCCTGATAAAAATTTACGAAAGGCAGTATATATAAATCGCAGACAGGCTCGCCGACGCAATATAGGTGCGGGCGATCGAGGGAAAGCAATAAAAAGACGCGGAATATAAACTACATGCGGGTGTAGCCAAATATGGGCAAGTGGTTTCTCGCTCTTCGATCAAGTAAATCTCTGTCCTTTTTTTTTTGTCTTTCGCAAATTCCCTCGCTTCTTCCTCCCTGCCTCTTTCGTGAAATGGAAGAGGAAAAGAGCACCGGGATCCACGCCTTATGAAAACCTTATGCACAGTCTTTAATCTCAAGAACCATAACGATAAAACAAACTGAGCCCCGTCTCGTTTCCCGTAAGTACCGTACGAAAGTTGTTAAGCTTCAGACATACACGATAAATTAATCGCTCGGATTTCGGGTTATCTTGTGATACTCTCGCACGTGGGCGAAGCAATTGAGTCACAAATATCAATTTTAATGTATCTTTTAATGTCCAATAATTTATATCAGCAAACTAATATATTTTGCAATAATAATTCAAATCGTTGCAATAATGGTTCAATAATTTCAATAATAATAATAAATAATAAAATAATTTTGGAATTTACAATCATAAATACTTTCGGAGTGCGTATATTGATTTGTATTTATATTTTTGACTTGTGGATTAATTCTAAGTAGAATCGTAAGGCTCGTAATTTGTTCTCGTAAGATTTGTAAGAATTTATGATTTGCAATGAAATTGCAATTTTATGAGTACCATAAGACGATCATTTGTAAATATATCTATACGATTTCTCGTAATCTTAACGACTAGCAAAAACTAGCAAAAAACTGTAAAGATATTGCAAAGTTGTATATTGCATAAGTTTATATATTGCAAAGTTATAAAGCATTCCGGACATAACTGTCATTAGTTCTTACAAGTCTTACGAAAACAAGTTTTCGTAAGACAAGAAAACACGAACCTTACAAGTTTGCTTAGAATTAATTTATAAATTTAACTCCTAATTGTAAGTTAATTCTTAGCTTACAATTAGGATTCTCGACAATATTAAAGGACAATATTAAAGGAGAACAAATTACGAGCCTCGTATAATTCTGAATTTGGATTGCCCCGCGCATGATGCATTCTACCAACGTGGCAGTGTACAAAAGTGACTAACGAGATCTCCTTGTACAGCCCACACATCTCGTTTTAAGCGAATACTCTCAGCGCAACTCCTGGCTCTCGATCCTTTCTTTATTAAGTGGGGTACCTTTATTGACTTTAAATGGCATCAAAATGGTACTGACGCGAGGCATTATGTAATAGCGATTGAATAACGATCGTAATACATAATTACTGCGACATTAAATCCAAGAGATAAATTGTAATGAGAAATAAAATAAGCGAGAAATAATTGAGAATCTAATTTTAACTCCTATAATTATATGTATATATAACAAAATAATGAATTTTGTAAGTTGGAGACATTTATAATGTCACTTATTTGTGTTAATCACACATAATTCAATTTACAGTATAAAATATAATTAATTTATACTTTAATTGTAGATAAGTTCCTAAATGTGACATCTTGCTGTCTTTGCTATTTCTCTTTTAATAAATATCCAGATCAACAAAAATCCACTCCCTTTTGTCTTAAGGCGATCGATGTAATGGAAAACGAAGCCATTTACGGCGACCATGTGGATGTTGCTGTTCGTTTTCGAACCCGAGTATCGTTTGATCTCACGAGAAAGTAGCTGTATGTCAATCTTGGTCTGAATATAAACGAGATGGAGTCTCCAGAAATGCAGCAGCGGCGAGTCGCGCGATTTCGCCGTGGACTGTAAGTGACATAAAAACATTCCGTTATACTTGATTCTTCCTATTGTATATACAAAAAAAGCTGACTGATACAAACGACTTTTACTGCCATCCCTGAACTGCACAAAGTTTGGTCAACGCCCATTCATGTATCAGTTTTGAAAAAATATAACTTCTTATCTCCAAAAAGGATCTTATCTTCTACTAGTGTCTAAATTTTGACGTCCAACAACGGCAGGTTATTATGATTCTTAAACTCAGATATTCATTTAAGGGTGAAAAAGAAGAGGAAGAAGAAAATCTTTTATGTATGAATTTATATACAAGAGAACGTTTTATTAAAATATTTGAAAATTTAACTAGATACAGGTCTGAAAATAATTTTTTTGGACCATCGAGCTGATGGCTAAAATATCAAAACTTTTGCATTGCTCATCATATTTGAGTGTCGTATGTAATTATTTTGATAATCCAATAAAATTATTGTCAAATCTGTACTTATAGTAAAATTTTTAGACACTGCAGTAAAATCTTTCCTTTCCATGTATGTATGATATCCAAAATTATAACACGGAATAATTATATATCCTACTATACATTTTATATTGATTAGAGTAATACATTGCTTATAATTAAATTATTGTGATAAAATTACTAATTATTATTTATAATGATTAACTTTATGATATCGCGAATGTGCATTCATTTAACATTATCCAAGAACTTTTGAAAACTTAAGATTTGGCATATAGTAACGTATCTTCTAATTTAATTCTCGACTGTTTGATTACGTCAGTAACGAAACGAATGGACAGGGATATACGCTTACGGAAGCGTTTAGGCGTATCGGTTGTCGTTCACCTTCTTAGGATCAATAAAATACAAGGCGGGGCAAGGCCTGGCCTGTTCAAGTTTGGGCTTCTCTCAATCGTACCATAGTACCATATATCGTCAATAATTTTATATATATATATATATATATATATAGAGTTCTATTAAAACAATCCATCAAAGAGACTCGTAAACACATTCATTCTATAATTTTTCCCAAACGTCAATTTCATATCTATAATTTTCACAATTTAATTAATATCCAATTACTTTAAACTCTTTAATTATCGTAATTATAGAAATTTCTAAAAAATATCTTCGCCATTTCCCTACAATTTATTCTTATCTCGATATTATTCTCGATGTATATAATTAAGAAAATTCCACAAGACCATCGTTCTAGAAATAATCGTCACAAACTGACTTATATCTGCTTCAATATCGTCCGCAGAAATGGAAACCGCATGCGACGCCCTGGCGCGTGTTCGTATATATAGACGATATCGATCGTTCTAACGATGACTCAACGGTCGCCGCTTCTGACTCAGGGGGTAGCTTCGTGCAACAACCCCCTTGTCGCAATTGCATCATCGTAAGGTGCGCTTCGCGCACGATTCCTTGCTCACGGAAATTCTGCAGAGTCGTATTGGGGATAGAAACGCATCTACTACCCAAGATCGATCAAGATCGATAATCATGATTCATGTTCACCCCACGAGCTGTGACATGCGTACGGATTCGTCTGTTACCAGGTGCGAATTCGGCATATGCGAACACATATAACCAACACGCGATCGACTAATTGTAAGTCTGACATTAGAGACTGAAGGTCAGCCGTAGGAGCATCTACTGAGTTTGGCAGTTAATAACTTGGGTCTTGAATACTTAAATCCACACAATCGTGATTGGATCGGTTTAGTTAAATTAAAATTTAATTAAAATTAGGAGTTTAATTAAAATTTAAGAGTTTGTCTTTCATAACATATTTAACAATGCCTATCTGAACATGATTCTAAGGGAGATCAATGGACTTATGTCCGTTTCTATCAATGTAGATTAGTTTTAATTCCGAATTCCCGATTTAAAACTAACTCTTCATCTTTTTACAATTCTAAAGATTTAAAAAAAGATGAAAAGTAAATTGAATTGAGATTAAAGTTACTCTATATTGATAGAAACTGGCATTAATTGTATTCACATTAAAAACTTAGAGTGACGTTATTTCATATCAGATTATTCATTGCATTTAATACCTATTCCATAACAGCCGTAAGCGTAGTTGTGAATAATTGTAGTTGTAAAAATCGACCAATTATAATTGAATATTTTCCTCATATTCCGCACTTGACTGATCAATTCTTACAACTGCTTACAATGTCTACGGTTATTGTAGAATAGGCTTAACTTTGTAATAAATACAGTATAACAATAAAAATACTAATAAATTAAACGTCTTGTCTACACGCGTGGGAAAAATTAGATGTCGCAATTGACATAAAAAAGACATTATAAGGTATATTTATGCAAATAATCGTCATCCTGTATTCTACGTATTTCAAATTACTATTTTGCACGAGATAAAATAATACTTTATGTAATCATTATCTTCAGTAAATCTAGATTAAATTGAATGAAAATTCTATGTTCCACATTATTATCTTTTATTATCTACATAATTATTATCTTTTTTACACTTTTTTTCTTTAGTTCATAGACTTTATCAGTTAATTTATCGTAAAAAAAAAGAATAACGACATTAAAAAATGTCGTTGTTATTGGTAGCTAAATATTTTTATTAAATAAAACTCAATTATATTTATTTCAACTTGAGAATGATTTCTTTAATTTCGATTAAAGAATATCAAAGCTTAGCGTTAAACACGCAATGATATCATATACTTTCCATGACATATATAATGATGCTCTTCATTGAAGCATCGAGAGAGTTATTTCCAGCGCATTTAAAGCGACACCGCGATTGAAGCAACATTAAATATTCACTTGATACAAATTGATCGCTAATTATCGCAACCATGTAATGACGCCAGCGTTACTTTTTCCTCTGAACGCCCGAGAACGTGATCGAATCTGGTTTTAAAGTGAACATGATGTCACCCGGCGTTTACGCTCGCGAACCCGCTGTTTAATAGCAAAGCTAACGAAGGACAATAGACATGGGGGCATTAAGCCGAGCGTATATCCACATGGATTGTTCTTCAGTCGGATATTATGCAATCTCTCACAGTAAGATTGACGAAAGGCTTTTCGACTTACGTCAAGCCTCTGATACATCGCAATCAAAATCTTTTCGCATCGCCTAAACGATACAAAGTTGCAAATGATAGATTTTTTCGAAATAATTTAAATTAACAACTTAATCGTCCTATGATTTGCAGTCCTTAGAGATGCACATAGCTAGGAATACATAAAAGTTAACAAAAAAGTCAAAATAATTTTATTTTGATTCTTAACGTCAATAAACAATCAAATTTTGTAATAAAAAATCATTATTTTGACTTTTTTCATGATGTCGAAAAATGTCAATTTGACTTTCTCTTGACTTGGCGTGTTTCTTGAATACTTTTTAGCTATTTCCCAGTTATTGCTCGTCACATATCTGTGTTTCCACATCTTCCGCGTTCTTTAAAACCGTTAATCAACGATCAATTAAGGGCATCGCACTGTGCGGGAAACATTTCCGCGGAAGCATCGTGAATGATCGACGCACGTGCATGTCGGATGCGGCCGTGTTATGCGGGAAGAAGATAGATACGTGGTGGCACATTTCGGCTAGGAATCATGCAATGTAATTTGACGTTTCGCGCGAACGAGCACTACAGATTTCTATTACAAGAGCGATAGAAATCTATAGAAACAATTAAAAATAGCTTAAATTGGCATTTATAATTTGATATTATTTAATAGTGGATAAGTTATATACACTGTAAAAAATAAAATGTTAATTTTAACTTAAAGATGTTTAATGGATTTTCTGAAACATGCAAAAATGTTAAAAATTAACATTTTATTGTGTTAATTTTAACATTTTTGTATACTCAGAAAATCTACTAAATGTCTTTAAGTTAAAATTAACATTTTATTTTTTACAGCGTATTTATACAAGTCATATTTTTTAATATTGTAGAATCGCAGACTTGATGTACAATAATAGTGTCACATGTATATAAATACACTGTAAAAAAATAGCGGTGTTGAATTCACACCGCTATTTTTCAATATAATTCTTACCGTGTTAAATTAATATATATTAAATTATATTAATATATGTTAAATTAATATAACATAGTGTGGATTTAACACATGGATTTTAAATCTACACATTCATGATGTTAAATCCATACTATGATGATGTTGATATAAATACCAGAAATCTTAAATTCACGTCATGTTGATGTTTAATACCAACATAGCGAGATATCGCATTTATCGCATTTATATAGACATCGCATGGGTTTAAATCTACACCAGTAGCAGGATTCTTTAAACGTCTTATCAATTTCGCTCTTGTTAACCAGCGACAACCAATGAGACAATTCTGGAAAAAAGCGCGGTTCTCTTCTCTCTGACTATCGCTAACGATAGTAATATCGAGTTAACGATAGTAATATCTAATTGTCGATACAACGTTTAGAGAATCTCATAATTGGAGTATTAAATCGATACCGATATTTTAAAGTTAATTATAATAATTTTAAAAAATATCAGGTAAGTTGTGATCGACGCATGCGAAATTGCGTTATTATGCGAAACCACCATAAGCCATAAGTGTGTGCGAGCCGAGCGCGCGATCGTGCGTGTATGCGACCTTTTATTTTTTTTATTCTTTCCTCTCCGAGACGACGATAGTGCGCGAGGTTGATCCATACAAGGTAACGAGCAAGGCAGGACCGGCTACACCCCGTCGTCATCATCGCCGCCATCGCCGTCGCCGTCGCCAATCACACTTCTCGCTCGCTCTCGATCGCGAGGACAACATAAAACGTCGATGTCACACGTTGGATATAAGGACGTTTGACCCAGCCATGATAACTCCTGTTCCTCGCTGTAATAGATTGACATCACTCGAAGGAGCTCGATGTTTTTACATGACATTGTCGCGTTATCGTTGCAATAACACTTGTTGACGTTGTGAAATGTACGAGACATTTAATTTTGCCTGTGCAGAGTTCATACATAATTTGATGTTTCGCGATGGATACTACAGATTTCTGTGACGTCGTTTTTAAATAATTGAATACTGTCCACGAGATAATTAAAATAGCATTGACGTTCCTTTCTGCTGAAGTTATATTTTATAGTTATATGGACTTACAAAGTCTATAAATATGTAACGATAAAATATAATTTATTATGTATAGATTATCATTTATAGAAGAGATAGATCATCATATTTATTCATTCTAAAAATATCGGTGTGAGTTTAACATGTTAAACACTATAAAATGTTTTAAAGATGTCCAAAGAACGTCTTATATAGACATTCCCAGGATGTCTCTCACATCAAGTGTGATACGTGGAAGTGTTATAATTATACATCTAATGATGTATTACATGTATAATGCATACAAATATATTTATAAATATCGTGGAATGTATAATGTTTGACAAAGTCGGTTTATGTACAAGAGATTACTGTACAAGCAGAATGGTGAAAAGATTAATTACATTACGGAAGCTTGAGACAATAATGGTTATACACATAGAATACTTTGCTTGTTCATTAATTAAATCCGTCAGGTTGCCGCGGGCGTGTACCCGTGAGTCACTTATCGACTTTCTTCTACGACAGGGGAGGATAATCGGAGTGGGTCTAAGGCGTCTACTGGGTAAGGGTGGAGTGGGTCACTCCTACTGAAATTAACCACTACATCGTGCTACTTTATACGTGTTCTATCCATGCTGAGAGCTGAAGGTTTATTTTCGATCTTATTTCCCAAATGGCTTGTTTCTATCTGCATTAAAAGCACGCGATGATTCGCAAACTTATAACGTTCTATTTTTAGATAGACTTAGATTTATTTTTGCTCGATAAAATTTCATTATGTATATAAAAAAAATAATTTTTAAAAAGAAAAAAAATTTAACAGTTAAAAAATTCGAAATTTTTATTGCATTTTAATTTGCATACTTTTATTTTACTTCTGCGCATTGTTTATACTGTATACTGCATACAACTATGTTTTATTCGTAACGTGCATGTTCTAACAGGATAATTAGAATCAACGTCATGTATACAGTTGACTCATCGTTTTTAATGAATGAATTATTACTGTCCATCTAAATGCACGTAAACCTTATATGTGCGAGAGTTAAACAGCACACCAAAATCTTTTACGAAATCTTTTATGCCAAGGTTGTTATGCAAATTTATATAAACATAAAATATTATAAATACATGTAAAATATAATAAAATAAAATGAAAAAGCTGATATATTAAAAGAAAGCTAAAAATAGCTTAAACGTGTGATAGAACAAGCAAAATAATGTTGAAAAACTTCACGAATTTCAATTTGATATTTTGTCTTTGATAGCTTACTTCCATTTTTGTATTTATCGAGTAATATGGGTCACAAAGATCAGAACTGTTCATGAACAATATAGAGTTCTTTTCTACTGCTACTCGCAAACGGATACTCGCGCTATTTAAGGCGCATACGGATATAAATGTTCGTCTCATGTAAAATTTCTTAGCAGGATCCGGATTTAACGTGTTTTTGAGGAGGCGTTATATATGACGCGCCAACGCATCTTACGTAGAAGCGAGACGGAAGGCCGCTGTTAAGGCAATGTAATGTCACACGAACGCGTAACCATAGACGAATACGGTACTGCTTTGAGCCAAAGAACATCTCGTAAAGACTCTTGGAGAAACGCTTTTAACTGTAAACTTCTTGTACGGCAAACAAAGAAAATAGAATATTCAGAGATATGGTATCTGGGTAAAACACAGAATCAGATGATATTAGAAGAATGTCATTATGATGACTTGAGTTGTCATTTAAAAATATCAAGTTTTTTATGTTAAATATTTTTTAATCATAGATTAAAATAAAAACCTATTAGATAACTTCGTCAATTCTTGATCGATGATCTCACACACGTTTTTGTATGTCTTACACACCTTTTGGCCAAATGCGAAAATTATCTTTTATAAGATAATTTATATATTACCTTTTAATATCAAAAACTATAATATGTTTGATTAATTATAAATTCTGTATATTACTTTGTAAAATATATTCAAATATCAAATTAATATCAAATTGTATTAAAAACATATAATATACTGATCAATTAATAACATAAATGTATACATTTATGTTGTACAATAACAGTTATTATACAATTCTCTAATATAATTAGTTTATATATTTAGATTAATTTGTACAAAACTGCTTTTTCTGCTGAACGTAGCCATTGACAAACTCTCCATCCATATCATAAGGAAGGCATTTAAAGATCGAGATCAGTTAAATTGACGCGAGTGTCGATAATATAATTAAAGTTATCAGCCGTGCTTTTCTGAAATTATAAAACTTTTGTTAATTAAAATTTTATATTATAAAATTGTATAATTAATAAGAACTACCAATGAAATTCTATTTCATTTTTTATTAAATATTAGGTGTAGTAAAAAAAAATCCATTATTTTTGCATGAAATTGAATGGAAAAATAATGGATTTCTTTTTACTACACCTAATATTTATATTTCACATGTACATTCTAAAGATAATAAAGATTCTTATTGTTTATACTTAATTTCATTTTATTAAATACCTATATTTAACACAAAAAAATTATAAAATTTTTTCTTAAGTACAGTCTGATGTCATAAGCCAATCAGAGAGTTGTATTAGCATCTTAAAACATTGGCTGCGTTCAGTAGAAAAGCAGCTTTGCAACTGTTGTAAAATTCTTTAATATAATTCGTCTTGCCCTTAGTTGATTTAAATGTATAAAACCAATTATATTCAAAAATTTTACAACAATTGCAAAGCTGCTTTGTTCTGTTGAACGCAGCCATTACTTAAGACTCTTAAAATAAGAATATGAATACGAAGATAGGATTATTTCATATTCTATACATATTTTTTTCCTTTTAAAAATTCTTTTGTTTTAATAAAATTTTTCTGATTTTTTTGAACACAATACAAATAGAATTAGGAGGCGATAGTTCTCGCATCTCGTATAATATGCTCCACATTATCGATGCTAGCGTCAACACAATTAACGTCTTTTATTGAAAGGCCTTTCCGTTGCACGATAGACCTAGCTTTTCCTATATTCAGGACCGGTGCCCTTTCGGGGCATCTCAAACGATTAAGCAGATTTGAAATTAATGATCGAGATGGATTATTAAATTAAGTTAGCGACCCAGAGCTGTGGACAAATCACGCCGTCGTAATTTTCAAAATTTTGTAAGTCGGAATTAATATTGTAGATTACATATTCACATTTGATATTTGAAAATACCTTGAATTATTGCAGATTTTATAAGTATTTTTTATCTTATATGTATAATATAAATTTTGATCTATACATTTTTGGAATTAGGAATGTATTATACTGATTTCGTAGTAAGTTATTATTAATCCTCGTATCTTTTTAGCACATTAAATAACTTTTTTCTATTAAAATCAATTTCTAATTTATGATTTATATAAATGAGAAAATTTTTCTCATTTACACGCAATAGAATAAAACAATAGTCCGGATTATGTAAAAAATCAATTTGTATCATTGTGGAAATATATATATATAATTTAAGATTTTGCAAACAGATTAAAAATTAAAAATTCGCTGAAGTATGTGAATTAAAAAAGAGAATACACATAACGAATAAAGGCTATTGTGTATAATCGCAAAGAATTCCGATCGACTATTCATTATTCTATTTTCAAAAAATTTTCTTTAGAATAAATTAGAAAATTTTCTACACAAATAAAATAAGGCTATGTTCGATCAAAGGAGGTTTTGAT
>Ga0157364_1005748_pt1 | contig 12672 bp, 8 predicted proteins | sample AttsexASBM2_FD_111476 | JGI IMG/M metagenome (GOLD analysis project Ga0157364, IMG submission 111476) | Fungus gardens microbial communities from leaf cutter ant in Ribeirão Preto, State of São Paulo, Brazil - Atta sexdens ASBM2 | ecosystem: Host-associated > Fungi > Mycelium > Unclassified ... | reverse complement strand
TGTAATCCCCATTCTTTACTTGATAGCCCACTGGAGAGCTTTGCTCGTTGTAAGATCATTTGTCCTTGAGTGACGAGTGGTTGCTACAACAGATAGGTCTACTCTCTAACTAACTATTCTATACTTAGATTGTTTCTTTGTAATAATCAAGACTATCAAATCAAATTCTAAGATTATCCAAGCAAGACTGAGTAGTCTCTTCACCAAATAGTCTATAGCAATGTAACTAATATTAGAGTAGCTACTAAACTTCATCTAGTAACATTTATTAATATTTTTTACTTTAAGAGTGTCACTTCATATCTAAATACTCAAAAAACCTCTTTTAATCATCCTACTATTCAAAGATACCATTTTCTAACCCTTAGAGCTAATAATTGCAATAGTCCAACTACTCCAATAGTAATAGTTAGCTTACTTATTTTGGCCAGTCAGTCACATTATGTAATAGGATAACTAGAACTATTCTTAACTATGCTCTCATTAAAGAGTTCCAAGATAGAAAGCATTACAAGGTTTATTAAACAGATGAATACAACACTAGAAAAAGAGTACATGTTATGATATGCTTAGATACTAATATTTTTCTTTGCTTTTATCTATTTTTCTTGATTTAATATCTCTTTTCTTTTGATTTTTCTTTTCTTTTTCTTTTATTATTTGACAATGAAGAGGCATGTGACTGTGGTCACATGACATATCACATTATGTGAGGTCATAAGCCTAGAATCTGAGAGAAAGAACTAGAAGAATAATATCAGAGCATATGTATATGGCATGATATTCTTATAAAAGATATGAGGTTGACATATAGTAGAAGTATGGACTATACATGGACATTAGAATAGGACTATTTATTGTTAGTACAGACTATAAGAACTTTGTATAAATAGGGTAGCAATACATTAGAGACTTCTTGTTGAGTTCTCTTATAATTCCCACTTGATATCTGCCTTAAGATTTATTACTTGTGTTACTATTGGTCTTTTGACTAGTGGTTGCCACAACAGTACAAATAGCACTTTTTCTCTGTAGAGTATACCTAGTATCTGTATAGCCATTGCTAAGTGGAAACATATCAACATATTTTTTGCAAACTACTTCAAGCTTTCCCATAATCACTTGATTGATCTATCAAGGACTTTGTTGACTTATTGAAGGAGTATCTAAGTGCTTTTTTCTTTTCTTCTCAAGAATAACCTCTTCCTCCTTATAAGTCTCTATAAATACTCAAATGGTTTACTTTTCTGTTTTTGTAGATAGTTTCTTAGTCTCATCTTTTTTAGTTTTTCTTAATTCTGTATTCTCTATATGATATATCTCTTTGAACTTGGATGTATAATTTGTAGGTTGGTTTAAAACAACTTTGGCTTCAATGAAAGATTGTTGTACCTAGCCTAACTTATTGTATAGTTATATTTTAAAAGAGGAAGTTTAAATATACTTAGAACAAGTATAGTACAATCTAAGTTAATTATCAGACTAAGGAACTATATATGAAAGTAATAATATTCTACTACTGTATATACTCTATATTATTACTCAGAACTCCATAAAATTGATGAGGAATATAGGATTTGGTCCTTAGATTGATGGATGATTAGAATACAATATAATTCACACTAAAAGAAGACAGAAAGAGTGTAGATATCAGATAGTATATGATAATAGAATCAGATCTCCAGAAAAGTAAACCAAGAATATGTTAGATAAGGAACATATTTGAAAGAGAAAACTATTCATAGGAAAATTATAAAAAACATCAGAAGAGTATAGAAACATTATCAAACATATATAGATATAAATTCTAAATAACCTTAACTTTAATAGATATACTATATCTTTACATATCATAGTAGTTATATTTAAAAAGATAACTTTAACAAGAAGCAAAAAATAAAGAAAGTTAAGCTTCCAAGTATAGACATCCAGAACAGTGCAATATACTAGTTGGTTTTTAAGTTAAGAAACTATAGAGTATATATGTGTTTTAAATACTAATACTAAGATTTTTTAAGATTTGAAGAAGATATTAAGTTCTCAGAAGTCATGAGAAATCATGTGACCAGTAATGAAGTAGTCAAACATGAATTAGAACTAAGTAGATCTATACTGGAAGAAAATAAGTAGACTAGAAAAGAAAATATTCTTTTTTACAGATATTCTGAGTAGATTGGATGTTAGAAAAGTATTATCCATGATGTAGTTAAATGAATTGAATGTGTTTGGATGGGTATATATGTTATATTCCAATTCAGCTATATCTATCCCAACTTATAGATAATATCTCTTTTCTTATCTATACTTCCTAGTCTTTTTCAGTATAAACTATATTTCTCTATTCTACCTTGAATATCTTCACTAGACCCTTGTCAACTCCATGAATCTTTATCCTAGATATCCAAAGATCACTAAAAATCAGAGTAACACTTAGCAGTCTCTATTCCTAGATAACTACTCTAGATAACATACTTAGTATATAAGCTAGTAGTTTATACTGTAAAGTCTCATTCTGAAAATTAACTAAAACTATCACCAACTGCTAGTGTTAGTAACAACATACCTCTTATTCTCTAGTGGACTTATCCACTAGTTACATCCTGAGTATATCTTCCAAAATATGTAATCTATACAACTCATAAAGATATAGTATATAAGCTAAAGCCAAAGGTCATTCTACATACTCAGATAACATATAACTCACTTATTTAGACTTTTAAAAGCCATTATCATATCTTGGATAATGAAATGTGAATCATGTCTAACAATATAACAGATTATCATTATAGAAATAAGAAGTCAGAACATTAAAACTAATCTCATTAAGAAGATTTATTATTCAGACAAGTTGACAGCTATAATTAGAAAGAGCTATATACTCAGCCTCAATTAAAGACAGAGCTACTATCTTTAGTTGGCAACTTATCCAGAATGTTACTTTATAAGCTATAAAAGTAAAATAACCAGTTATAAATTTATAATATTCTAGATTTTGTATCTAGTCTGAGTTGGAATATGCTATAACAGACTCATTGCTAAGTCTATCATAAACTATTTGATACTTACAGATATTAAGCAAGTATTCATAGAAATATAATCTAGCTTAATGATATTTATTCAAGAAATTTGCCATCTACTGAGCAAGCTTGACTATAGCAAATCCTATACCAGGACACAAGCCAATTATAAAATACATCAGAGATTTAACCAATTGCTAGTACTTTTAATAGAAACTAGGATCATATTACTTGTCATTAGATACATAGTCCAATAACAATAGAATACTTATTAGATTAGTTGCTATATTAAAGTATACTAAAACTTTGTCTAAGTACTCAAATTAGTCTATAAAGATCTTTTGATCCCTATGATTGTAACTTACACATATTTTAAGAAATTCTTTGGTTTCTCCAAGATCATAGTATTCCTATTTCATTGTGAATTTTCACTTCAATTCTAAAAGAAGTGGAAATCTTTTAAATATATAAAGTAGACATCATCAATATAGATGATTGCTATAACAAGCTCTCTAGTCTTTTCATCAATAAAGTAGTATATACAAGTATTAAATTTATATTACTTAAATTCTAAGGCTAATATTACTTAAGGCTAGACAATAATTTGTAGAGTTTCTAGACTTTCTTTTCTTTGCTAGATAGTCTGAAATATTTAAGCTGCTTTATGTAGATTTTCTCATCTAGATTACCATATAAGTAAGCAGTTTTCACATTAATACTATGGATATTCTAATCTTCAAGAGCAACAATAGCTAGAAATAAGCATACTATCTTATAGTAAATAACTAAAAAGAATAATTTGTTAAAGTTAATTCTTTCAACCTAAGAAAATTCTTTTGTAATAAGTCAAGATCTATAATAACTATCAGACTTAATATTGAATATCCAATAATTCTTGATTGCTTTTTATTTCTTAAGAAAGTCTATAATTTGATAGACATTTTTGTCTTTGAGCAATTTTATTTTGAATGTCAACTAGAAATTTAGCAATATTTCCAAGATTTTTGGGAATTAAACAAGACTTTGCTACATATTGTGCTAAGAGAAAGTGAATTTGCTCTACTCTCTCTTCTCTTACAAGATATGCCAAGTAGCTAGCAATAGTTAGCTCAGCTGATTTACCTGTAAAAAGTAAAGTATCTATTCTATTCTTATTGTTATTAACAATGACCAAGAATTGGCCTTTCCACTAGATATTATATAAAATCTCATTTATTTCAATAATATTATTATATGAGTTATATAGATAATCAACTCTATTTATCCTTATTATTCTGGACAGCAGATTATTAGAGAATTTTTGTGTATTCTAATGTATTTTCTATAATTTCTAACAAACATTTTCATATCTATCACATATTATATTGGGGTTGGGAAACCTCTTCCTTGGTTATTATAAAGAATTATACAGGATATTGGTAGGATGCTCCCATTTCCTATAGATATTTTCTTCTCTAAAGGGTATTTAAGTTTGATACTTAGTGTCAGAGTTATAAAGCCTAAACTCAAGTTTTTTCTAATATCTTTTCATTTTCCTTATATTTTTTCTTTTCTTTTCTGAACTAAGGGTTAAGGACTAATATGACGAGTTGGTCACATGTCACTAATCATATGACTGGTCACAGTCACAGAAACATGATGGAAAGACATAGAAGATTCTAGTATAATGACATCATATAGCATATACAACACATGTTGACTTTAAGACAGATACATAGTTACTTAGGGCAGGCTAAAGTAGTAGAGCATAGACCATGAGCCAGTAGTATATAAGGTCAACAATTTTGTACAGAGCTCTCTATCAAGTTCTCTTGTATTAACCAATATAAGGTTCTTCTTATTGACTAAGTCTAAGGTCTTTGAGTTATAACACTTAGATTTCCTCAATTCAGGACCTTTTTGTGATCTCTGCAGAGCAGGTTATGAGAGTTATTGAGAGCTGAGAGATCATATCTCAACATTAGAGTTAATATTATTAACCTCTTCAACTTTTACTGTAAGCTTTTTAAACACTGGAGAAAGCAAGAGAGATAGAGATTTATAAAAATGAGAGGATAAAGAAAAATAAGAAGAAGAATTGTTTTGAATAAAAGGAATTGGTGTGTGTAAAATCAATACTATAGTAGGTTCATCTTTACCAGAAGGCCCAGACACTGATGACTCTGTCTCTAGACTTATTTTGTCTAAGAACTTATCATATAATTTGTATTCTTTTACACAAGAGTCAGTATATTTAGAAAATAATTCCTCATCAATTATAGCATGTGTGAAATAGAAAATGATATTTCCTTGTGTATAGCACATAAAGTAATAACCATTATTCTTATTCCAATGAATATTATCAATTTAGAATACAGTATAAGTTTGTTGATATAAACTTCATTAGAAAGATGTATCTATACTTCACAGCCAAATATACAGAAATGTGATAATTTGAGTTCATTATAAGAAGTTCTTCTAAAGTATTTTCCATTTGAAACATCTAATAGATATATGATTATATATATGAGTTGTAGCTGTAATAGCAAACTTCTACCAGAAATCTAGTAAATATGTTTCAAGTTGCATTGACTGTACCTTTTCAAGTAATGTGCAGTTCAATCATTTAGCATGACTATTTTATTAGTATACATATATAGTACTAGTTTCATAGATAATCTCTTGCTCTCTTAGAAAAGATTGTAATTCCAATATTATATATTCTCTCCATTATTATTATACAATCCCTTCATAGGATAGGCAGCTTTTCAGAATCAAAGATGGTGGACTTGTTTCTTTTCTATTTCTCATTTCTTATTTCTTATTTAAGTTCTTATTTTTTCAATTCTCTTATCTCTTTTTTTTTTCTGTTCTTATCTTAAAGGAGAAATAATATGATATTATATGTGACTGTCACATAGGTCACACATGTCACAGTCATGATTACAACATCTTGTGGTGCATCAAAAAGATAATGTTATATATCATAAAGAGATAATGACTTTATTTATATAACTCTTAACATTTAGAGTAGACTAAATATAAGTGTGCATAAACTATATACCAACAATATATTAAGTAGACACACTGTACTAGGAACTCTACCAAGTTCTTTTGTATTAAACAATATAAGTTTTTTCTTTTAACTAAATACTTAGTCTTAAGTTGTAACATTAGAACTCAGTTTCCTTTTCTAAAGCTGCTCAATACCACTCCCTCTTACTTACTCTCTTATTATTCTTAACCAAAGGATAACACTTGTTAGATACTATTCATATTTTATTATATGAAATCTAATGAAACATCTCAAAAGTTCAAATAAGTGAGTTATATATTATTTAAGGATGTGGAAGACAAAGTTGGAATAGTCTTTAGCTTTAGCTTATGTGCTATATCTCTGCAAGTTGTACTGGTCATATATTTCAAAAGAAGACTCAGTAAACTTTAGCAGATTGGGACTACTAAAAGATAGTAAGATATGTTATTGCTAACACTAAAAGATAGTACTAGTTTTAGTCAGTTTTCAGAATAAAGCTATTACAGTATAAACTACTGGTTTATATACTAAGTATTTTATCTAGAGTAATTATCTAGTATAGAGACTATTAAGTGAGTTACTCTAATTACTAGTAATTCTTAGATATTAGAGAATAAAGGTTTATAGAGTTAGCAAGAGTTCAGCAAGAATATCTAAGATATAATGAAGGTAATTAATCTATATTGGAAGAGGTTAGAAAGTGCAGATGAGAGAAGAGATATTATCTGTGGGTTAGGATAGATATAACCAGATTAAAATATAATAGTTTACTAAAAAGTAAAGATTTAAGCTAAAGAAAATTGAAAGACCTATATATATAAGAAACATAAATAGTATATTTAACAAGAAGAAGCTGATTAAATATACAGTAGAAATGAACATATTTTATAAAAAACATAGGAAAAAAACAAAAATTAATGTAATAGAAAGACAGAAGTAGAATTTAATTTTAGAAATACTATCATTTTCTTATCACAACTCTAAAATCAATGGAAAAACAAGAGAGATGAAAATAACAAAAGAAAGAGAAAAAGTAGAGAAAGAAAGAAAAATGATAAAACTGAAAAAATGATAAAGATAAAGAAAGTAATAGAAAAATAGAAAATTTGAGATGAGAGAGAGAAGATAGTGAAGTCAGAGAAAGAAGCTAAGAAATTGGTCTTTCTAAGATTCTATAAATAGATCTGTATCTTTAGGAAAAAATAAGTGAGAGAATGCCAATAAAGATATAAAACCATATGATAGATATAGAAAAAAAGTTTGTTCTAAGAAAGAGAAAGATATATCTCTTGTCTAGAGAAAAAAAGAGTGGTAAGAAGTGTATAGTATAAGACTATAAGTATCTAAACAAATAGACTGTAAAAAATTACCTTCTACCTCTCATTTCAGATATTGTAGAAAATATTGGTATAAAGAAAATATTTACTAAACTAAATTTATGATAAAGTTATAATAATATACAGATAAAAGAAAGAAATAAGTATAAAATGGTGTTTATGACTCCAGAGAGATCCTTTGACCTCACAGTTATGTTTTTTAGGCTTACTAACTCTCTAGCAATGTTTCAAATAATAATAAACAAGATCCTATAAGATTTAATCAATACTGAACAAGTAACAATGTTGGCAGAAAATAACTTATATATATAAAAACAGAGAAATGTAAGTGGAAGATAAGAAAGGTAGGATTATTGGAAGTAATAATAAGGCCAGAGAAAATCAAGATGAAAGAAGTGAAGATAAAGAGAATATTAAATTAGCTAACTTCTCAAGAAGTTAAGAATGTACAGAAGTTCTTAGAACTAGCTAACTACTATTAGTAGTTCATCAAAGGCTTCATATCCATAGCCAGACAAGAATAGAAGTTAATACTTCAGACTATACAATAGAAAGAGTTTTATCAATGGAATTTGAGAATGGTCAATGGAGGCTAGTAGCTTACTTGTCTAAATCTCTAAACAAGACAGAAATAAATTATAAGATCCATAACAAGGAGATACTAGTAGTTATTAGAGAATTAAAAAACTAAAAGCATTTACTGAAAGATATAAAATTCAAGTTCAAGGTCTGAACAGACTACAAGAATCTAGAATACTTCATGAAAGTGTAAAAGTTAAATCATAGACAAGCAAGATAAGCATTATATTTGTCAAGATTTGATTCTACTTTGAAATATATTCCAAGGATAAAGATGAAGAAAACAAACTGACTTAGTAAGAGACCAGACTAGAAAGTAGGAGTAGAAAACAAGAATGAAAATTTTTAAAAAAATGGATTTGAGAACTAGTAGAAGTAGTAGTAGAAGGACCAATATTAGATAGTAGAAAAAATCAAAAAAAGATAAGGAATAGCAGATAGAAAAAGATCTAGTGTTGAAAGAAGAAAAGATGTATATACTAAGAAATAAGAAGTTAAGGATATGTTAGATAAAAAACATACCCAAAAGAAGAAACCATCTGTAGAAAAAGATGTTAGAAGAGCATGAAAATATTATCCAACACATATGAATACAATTCTGGAGTGATCTTAGCTTCAACAGATAAGTTATATCTTTGCTTGTTATAACAATCATATTTCAGAAGGAAGTTATGCTAGAAAGAGAATTATTTAGAAAGTCAAACTTTCAAACATGAGTACTCAGAACAGTATACTATACTAGGTGATTTTCAAGCTAAGAAATTACAGAATATTATATATTCTAAATACTAGTACTAAGTCTATCCAAAAATCAGAGAAGACAGGTAACTACTCTGAGTACTCTAAAGCTCTCAGAAATCAAGTCTAAAGTTCTATGGAGATTATAAGGAGCCATGTAATTAGCAATGGTGTGATCTAATATGGAATGGAACCAGGTTGATCTGTATCAGAAGTTATATATAAACTAGAAGGAGAATATCCACTTCCACAGATGTTTTGGACAGAGCAGAGCTTAAATAATTGTTATCTATAATGGAGTTGGATATGGTAGATATGCTCAGATGGTATGTAACAGGATAGAAATTATCCAGTTACACTATAATGTACTAGTAGTGGAATATGATGGATAATAGAAGACAACAGAGCTGGTAACAAGAAATTATTAGTAGCCAGAGATAACTAAAGACATATAAAAATATGTGGATAGCTGTAACTTGTGTCAAAGAATAAAAAACAAAATAAAGACACTAGTAAAGAAACTAATAACAAACAAGATATTAGAAAACTATAAACACATCTAATAGTGAACTTCATCACTGAGCTGCCATTGGCAATAGAAAAAAATGTAATACTAGTTGTGTGTAATAAGTTGTTAAAGATAGTATACTTTGTGACAATAACAAAAGGAATAACAGTAAAAGAGCTAGCATAGTTGTTTAGAGATAACATCTAAAAACTACATATATTATCAGAAAGTATTATTTCAGACAGGAGACTACAGTTCATAGCAGAATTAACAAAGGAACTAAACAATATGTTGAAAATTCAGACAAGGTTATTAACTGCCTTCCACTTCTAAATAGATAGGCAGACAGAACACATGAACTAAAAACTGATATAATATTTACAGTTCTTTATAGATTATAGGCAAAAAAACTAGCCTGAGTAGCTAGTATCTACAAAGTTTGTAATAAATAGTAAGATTCATCTAGCAACCTAAGTATCTCTCTTTATGGAAAACTATAAAAGGAAATTGAGAATAGGAGTGGACATTAGAAGAAATGGAAATGTAGAAAAGGTAATAAAGTTTGCAGAAAGAATGAAGAAAATCCAAGAAAAAGTAGGATGGTACTAAGAAAAATACAAGAAGAAATAAAGAGATAGGCAAATAGAGGTAAAAGCATGAAAGAGAAGAAACAAGATTATGTTAAACACAAAAAATTTAGTATTCAAGAAATCACCAGCAAGAAAACTAGTGGACTGATATGTAGTATTACAAACTTAAGACCTTAAAGTGAGTCAAAAGAAAGAATTTTGTATTAGAGTTAATATAAAAGAACTCAATAAAGTTCCAAGTACTATCACAAACTTCATTCAGCTTGTATCTCTACAACTAGTGGATTAAATTTCACAAAATAAGTTGTGCTGTAAAGCCCCAAATAAGAGCTATCTACACATATGTGGGATGTACAAAAGCAACAACAAACAACTGAGATATCAGGTTATCAGTAACTGTAAAATCTTTGTTTGCTAATATCTTATAAACAACTGAATAGATTTATACAATCAAACTTGTATTGGAAAGTACTCATCAAACCATTTCTAATGATATATAGTATATTACATAGTAATAAGTATTTATAGAGATACAAGCATATCAATATAGTAACATAATTGGTTACCTTTTAAAATTAGCCTGACAGCTGCTGTAACAGATAACAGCTCCCATTAAGTATAAGTTTTGATCATGTAATGAAAACAGCTTGCACACAGACTATCACTCTTTTATATATATACTTCTGTGTCTAAAGATTAGACTTTAGACTTAATTACATTAATTTACATCATTCTTTATTCTTTATTATCTGTATTGATCTTAATTATCATTGTTATTATTATTGAACTTCTGAATCACTCCTAAACCTCTGAGAGTGTACCTAAGGCTCAGATATTACAAATAAGTGAGTAGTTTATTTTGTGATACTTTGAACATTTCTGATAAAGAATCACTAAAAGGAAGAGTCCAAGAATATGTGATTATCTTGCAATTCTAAATATATCAGAATTACTAAATGTTTTAAAGTATGGTGAAATAAAGAGTGCAACATTAAACTAAATACATACCATGTCTTCAAGTCATTAGCAGATTAGAAGCATTTCAAAAAGTTTGTCAATAAAACCAAAAGATTTTTCTCTAATAAGAAAATTCAAGAAATCATGTTGAAGAACAAGAAACCATAGGATCTGATAAACTAGGTCAAGAAACATAAATTACTAGCTATAGAATCATTACAGTTCAATAAATAACTATATTTCAAACTAGAAAATTTTTAACAAGCTCTTTACTATACTTTCAATTCTACTCAAGATAAAGACACTATTAAAAAATACAGCAGCTCATTTACTTCAGAACCAAAATCTTGGTGCTACCTTAAAGTTCTGGTAGATAATGACAAATGCTTATCAAATTTTATCAATTTCACTAATGCATGCATTAACATTGGTTTTTAGCCCTTACATTTCAAGATGTCTACTCTAATTATTATTTCAAAACCAAACAAAGTAATTTACAATTTTCTAAAATCTTTTCAACCCATTAATCTTCTTAACATACTTGGAAAACTTATTAAGAAAGTCATTAGCAAAAAATTACAAACTCAATTCATTTCCTCTAATTTCATTCATCCTAATTAACTTAGAGAATTAAAAGAATGTTCTACTATAGATACAAAATTATATCTCACTCATCTTATTCATACTGGATGGATTAAAGGTCTACATATAAGTACCTTAGCCTTTGACATTACTCAATTTTTCCCATCGCTTAACCACCATCTCTTTCTAATGATTTTGAACAAAGCAGGTTCTGACCTAAAAATTTCATCTTTCTTTTCTAACTATTTAATCAATAGAAAAACTCAGTATATCTGGAACAATTTTGTTTTTCCTTCTTTTAGAATAGATATAGATTTGGGTCAATAGTCTGCTCTCTCTCCTATTTTATCTGCTCTTTATATTGCTCCTATTTTTCATATTTTTGAAAAAAGATCTTAAAATCTTATACCTAGTATTCTTGTTTCTATTCTATTTTTCATGGATAATAGTCTTTTCATTTTCCAGGAAAAACACTTTGAAAAATTGAATGCTATTTTTTTTGTAGTTATAACATCATTTTCTCTCTTTTCAAACAATTCAGACTTACTATCAAACATGACAAATCAGAGGTTTTCTATTTTTCTAAATCTACAAACTTCAATCCTTCTTCTTTAAATCTTAGTTCTTTAGAAGATCTTATTTTACAACCAACAGATACTTGGAGATATCTAGGTTTTATTTTTGACAACATGTTTGCTCTTATTCCAACAAAACCCTATCAACAATTAATAGTATGAAAATGTTAGATAACTCTACTAGAGAATTATTACTCTCATACAAATAACTGTTATACTTTCTAAAAGAGCTAAGGAAAATGCAATGAAGAGTGGCAATATGGATCACCAGGGCTTTTTGTACTTTACCCACATAAGGAATCAAAGCAATTGCTGGTCTTATTTCTATACATCTTTATCTTGACAAAATCAATGAAAAACAACAACTGAGAATGGCATCTCTTCCATTAAATCACACCCTTAATTCTCTCTTAGAAGATCAACATTCAAAGAAAACAAGATTCTATCAATTATCTTTGAAAAACTTAACTTCCAAACAACAACAAAAACTCAAAAGTTTCCATTATAGACTCTAACAATTATTTTAATAGTTTTTTCCCTTCTTTTGATAATCTTCATAAAGAACTTTCATCTAGGTTTTATTTAGTAGACAATTTCCCTAATCATTTCTCTTTTCATATAGTAAACCACAAAGAAAAAAATCAAGAATACTTATATTTACAATATTGACAAGATCTTTCAAGACTCTCTCTTGAATTCAAAAACAGTTATTATTATCTCCAATACTAGTATCAAAAACAATATTACTTTAGTATTACATATCTACTCTAGTA
>Ga0157364_1005747_pt1 | contig 12673 bp, 4 predicted proteins | sample AttsexASBM2_FD_111476 | JGI IMG/M metagenome (GOLD analysis project Ga0157364, IMG submission 111476) | Fungus gardens microbial communities from leaf cutter ant in Ribeirão Preto, State of São Paulo, Brazil - Atta sexdens ASBM2 | ecosystem: Host-associated > Fungi > Mycelium > Unclassified ... | reverse complement strand
ATATAAGATATTTTACGTCAAAATTTACGAAAGATATGTACATATATTCGCTCGATTAAATTTAAGTGAAGAAAAAAATTCAACCGTTTATATCTGATGTATAAGAAGACTTGCTTGTAACTATTTACGCATGAATTTTTTTTTTCATTGTGTGCTATATTATTCACTTTGTTGGTATGTAAAAAAACAATGTATCGCAAGGTGCAGCTGTCAACCTGTCACGGTATATAATTTGTCCCAGAAAATGGTATTTAGAGGCACTTTAGACGCACGGTACCAGCTGGAATAGCTGTGGGTGTATATTCTGTCCTTTTAGCGACCACAAAGATCCCATGAATCCGTGACCATTCTACAGTTATCTAAACACGGGAATAATGATCATGACTTATCGCCTCACTATGAAGGAGGTACAATCCTAATTATATTCGTAGCCTTATGAAAGATTCCTCCATGCGTTTCTTTGATTTATTTATAGATACATGAATCTCTCTCAACTTACGTACAAAAAAGAAACTTAACAATTTTTTCGTCAAGAGTTATCTTTTCGTCAAGTTTTATGAAACCATTTTGAATATTGAATTATTTGAATAGACAAAATCGATGTCAAACATAAAAGTGCATAGATTGCGAATTTAGAATAATTAATAAAAATTTTGTTACAAACTATAATGTGTTAACTGAATTGTTTCAAGTTTAATTTCATTATTTGGATCAAATTTTATCACAATAAAAATGAATAATTTTTTTTACAAAATGAGCATTATTTGTCAAATATTAATTTTTTAAACACAATAAATGATATAATATTGCGTGAAAGAAATTTGATATTTATGAAATAATGTTCTTCTAAAGCAAACATGTATTTTTATCATAATTAGCTGGAAATTAATGTAACAAACAAAATTATGCTTATATATATATATATATATAATTGATATAAAAAAATCTTTCATGATATGAGATAGCTATTGTATCTCTGTATATTATTTTATTCCATTAGCAGAATACATCTATTTTTATCGTAATTATAGTTTCCATTATTAATGTTTTAGATCACAAAATTGTTTACGCGACATAATATGAGAGGAACGCTGTATAATTTTGTCTCTTCTCAGTGTAGCACTATACGTAATGTGGGATAAAATGATTTCAACAAATTATCTTCATTAAGCATGCGTACATTCAGCACGATAGTGCCATTACACTGTGCTTCTTCGAGAGAAGCTTATCTCGAGTTGCGTTACTTAGTTGCAGTAATTATTATACACTCCACGCTCCAAGGAGCAAGCTAATTCGGTACACTGGCGTAGAATCTCTTTCTTACATAGAATCTCTTTCTTATTTCATGAACTCCTAAATATATATCATACTAAGTTGTTTTTATAATAGATGCGTGTTTTATCGAAATTCATATCTATTCAAGAAAGGAAATTTATAAATTCGCTATCAAACGCAAGACAGAATATAACGCAAGCAAAACGCAAAAAGAATATAATTGAGTAATAAAATTATAATTAATTACTTCTTATCTTAATTTTTTATTTTAAATGTACTTATTTTAAATGTAACTTTCTTATAAGTAATATTTTATTATAAATAATAGTATTATTGCTGAATTTGTGTCGAGAAATATTGCACGTTATTGTTTTTCTCTCTATTTTCATAATATTCTTTATTAAATATAATTATCATCGTTATTATCACTGCGTTTAGCAATATTTTTTTTATTATTTTAATTAATTCAAGTTTTCTATATAAGAGAAGATTTCTTTCTCGTACTTGACATAATATAAATTTATATCGATATTAAAATATTATTCATTTATTAACGTTAATTCGAAATTGAACGTATTATAAAGATAAAATAAAAAAACGAGTTGTAAAATATTATTATACCAACCGGTTTAAATCGGTTCTGCTTTTTCGTTGGAAGACCAACTGCTATGGTTGGAACGTGACGCACGCAATGGCACTCTATGCGGCGGACGCACGCGTGTTGGACATTCACATACGCTTAGTGAAACAATTAGACGATTTTATCGCGGTACGCCACCGGTGCATTCTGTCCCCTTCGCGAGCCCCCAAGCAAACCGGAAGCTGCGGCGGGGGGAGAAGGCCGCCCCCATCTACCTCTGTGTACTCGTAGTGTACACTTCCGGCGACACTCATTAACGCCCGCCCGGCACGGATTTGTTGCTCGTAATTGTCCACGATTAATCGGGTTTTGTACGATTTACTCTAAAACAGTTAGGAATATAAACGGAAAAATTTTTCACTGCAAATTACACGACAAAATTTATTGAAATTCCTGTATTCTTATCACACCGCAATTATTTGTATTAAGTTATTTCATATTTCAAAACTTTTTATTCAATTGATATATATTTTTCTTATATTTAAACAAATAACTTTTTAAATTAATTAGGTAATTAGATATTTTGATAAATTAATTTTCTTATATCCAAAATCTTATGAATCTGATGACTTGAAAGCAAAGACTGCAAAGCATTTTTTTTAATATATCGGCCAGCGAATTAATAGAAATAGGAAAATCCCTATAATTGTATTTCTTTTTTTTTCTGAGAAGAGTGTTTGAACCTGTGTTTAGCACTCTGGAAATTTCTGTCAGGTGGATGGCACCTGTTACTCTATAGGGCGGTTACGAAGCGGCAGATTTCTTTTTAAAACGGTTCGCAGGTATTTCGTCACTGTAATTACTGTTGTTTCCGGAATCTTTTCGAGAAAGGTGAGGAAAATCGTTCGAGGTTGACCGCGAGGCCGTTGAGGCAAGATAATTCATCGCTTTCTGTGCCGACCCGGAACCCTCGGAAGTTAGCCTGATAGACGGTCACTTAAGGGACTTTTCATGCCGGTAATCGAGAAAATTGGTAAAGTACAGCTCGCACGGAAATCCGCGGTAATCACCAACCGGGTCTGACAAGGGGCCGTTAATTTATCGACCGAAATCACAGGCTCTCGAGACCGCAAATCGATTTTTAAATGCACCATTTCGCCACCGAGTTTTCCATTCGATACGTTCGTTTAACGTATACATTGTCAGATCGCGAAATAATCAATGCTTGGTATATGCTGTCATTGCTCATCTTCCTATATGTATGACATTACGTATAATATGGAATTATAGTCTTTAATGTGTTTGTGAGCAAAGTAATATAATAGCCAAGTAATTATTATTACGTTTTCTATTAATTAGAAGACGTTTTCATAAATTTATTTAGGAATGATTTCTAATAATTACATAGATTAGATTAAATTAGTTTTAATTAAATTTATGATTCATATTACTCATTTATTAATTTTAGAAGAAAGAAATAAAATAATTTTAACATACATAAAGGAATTTGTATCTAACCACTGTTAAGTTTCATTTATTGATTATATAATTTTTATATATAATCAATATTTAAACATACATATACATACGTGACGCATGAAAGTAACAATTAATTTCGTGTGACAGTGAATGAAGCGCAGGTTCGATTTCACTTGAAATCGGTGCCGGATGTGACGTGGATTTGAAAAAAGAAATACGGAATCGAGAAACGACGTGGTAATCATTAAAAAGAGATTTTGAGACTTTATGCCCGGAGGGGAGACTCCCTTCGAAAAGGTATAACGTGAATGGAACCGGTAATTGGATCTCTTAGTCCGAGTAGCTTCCATACAATCACGAGAATTTTCACTAATTCCGTCCAATTTTCAGAGACATTGTTTTTTTCTTTGCCTCGATGTGCCCGCGGCGTCTTTGGCCATAGATCGAGGTTGAGGATTTTGAAATCACGGTTTGACCATTGACACATCCACATACCCACTTCTCAACGATTACAGTAGCGGTTGTCTCTTTTTGTTCGTTTTTATTTGAGAATCGACGAAATATAAAGAAAAAATAAAAAACGTAAAAAATTCACCTCCAACGCGATCAAAAGCAACATGAATTTCAGAAAGTAACAGTCCCGTGTCATTGAAGAAGCGAGACTAACGCGGCAGATGGTTGCAACGTTTGTCCGACATACCATTGAACAGCTACCTTTTATATTCGGTTCTTTCGATTAATGATGCCTAGTAGAAATTAGATTAACCATGCTATCAAGCATGGTTGGAATTGTATCTACGTGAATGTGCCTTTTAGATAATTTTCTTGCGTGAAACTAAGAAAAGATGGCTCGTGTATCATCCGCTAAAAATCTTTTCATTTTGGCTACAGATGTGCTATTTGAATAGACAATTTTTCTTCTCGAGCATTTCTTTTTTTGTGCTTAAAAAGATTTGTTTCTTGTTCTCTCTCATTCAATTATACTATAAATATCTCTTGTACTTCAAAAGCACAACTTAAAAAATTAAGTTTCTTAGAAAAAGGAAAAAAAGTTTTTGAATTTTTGACAGAAAATTATTGATTAATTAAATAATATAGCCAAAAATATAAATATAGACAAAAAAATATATTTTTAATATGATCAAATGTTGTTTTTGTTTCACAATTCCTTAAAAACCACTATTCTTTTTAATCATAACAATTTTAATAATTTTTTAAAACTATTCTTTTTGAAATAATTCTTAATAATTATTATTTAATAATATAATTTTTTTATGGAATTAAGTTTTTATAATTGATAGAATAATGTTTACTTAATTCATTCATGGCAATAAACTTAAAAATTACGTTTGAATTGCTTCACTTTTAAAGTAAAAGAGCGAACCAAGTTAAGATCTACATAGTAAGTAAAAATAGATCCAGTTTTTAAACTTTTATATAAAGCTTTATATGCTACAGAATTTATCTATCCGTGTGTATAAATGTGTATATAAATGTTTCCTCGTGTATCACGATATATTATCGCAAAAATGTTGCAAATTGCACATTCGAAATAAATTTCATCACGATAATATTCCATGGTTGGTCGATCCGCATTAAGCGCGAGTGATTTCGCAGTATGATTTCATCGAAAAAGAAAGTGCAATTCGGCTGCCGGGCGTTTGGCAGCGCCATAAAACCAGGATTGCCACTTTTGTCCGCGAGTACGTTAATCGATGTCCAGAAAATTAGATTAACGCATGTCGTCGTCGCGGCCGCACACATCGCGCGACACCGAATATAATACCAACTAACGACTTTCGCCGGTGCGTTAAGCGCTCCCATTGTTCTATCGCGGAAGTGCGCCGGTGAGCCGGAAACGCTCCGCTCGGCCGCAATCATTTTCGCCGTCGTGAATGACAGCAGAGCGTGTTCGTTAACACCAATTACCATGCGCTCGTGCGCGCCTATTATATTGAATTATCGGAAAATTCCTCCCGAAAGCAAATCTGTAAAATTTCATTCGCTTTACACGATTTATCGAGCGCGACAATCTATGCCCCGGAACATAATTCGGCACAGGAATGATATAATCCTGATAGTTAATCTTCGAGTTACGACGTACGAAACAGCAATGATTTTTCTCTTCTTGAGAAACAAAAGAAAAGTTTATATAAATAGATATCTCTCAACTTTACCGTACCGGATTTTAGCTACAATTTTATAAAAAATAATCTAAATTTTTATATTATCTCAAATAATAATGTATTGTATCTGGCAATTAAATGGATTTGTTGGATTTGTTTCGCCTTAAAGCAGTTAGTGTTTCTTAAATGATCAATATTTTTAATAATATTACTGATACCTATTTTAAACAATTCAAAACAAACAATATTAAAAGCTTAATATAATCTCTGCAGTCGATCAATAATATTGTACAATATCAAATATTATGCTATAAAATCGCTTAACAGTTAGAAATTAGAATGGAAGGGTTTCTTGAAGTATTTCGAGATATTATTCTTACTATTTATTACTATTTATTTTAACGAAATAAAGATTACACACTCAAAAAAGTAATCTTGTAGTTATATCGAAAATTATCTAAGTACGAAAAATAGCTAAAAATAGATAAATTTCTAACAAATACTGATATCGAATATGCACCGAATCAGATGACAGAGATAGAATTTAGATTTGTGCTATAAATTCTATGCTTATGATACATAATTTTCTATCAAATACAAAAAACATCTATAATTCTAGCTGGAGCAGCAAAATATTTTTTTGTGTGCAGGTTTATGCCTGATTCTAACTTCGATTAACTCTTTCACACGCAATTATGACTTCGATACTGAATCTGATTCTAGCTTCTTAGCATCTACTATAATCACTCCGTGATTGATTTCGACTAGTCAAGATTTCACTAGTCGTAATTCGTCACTATATATAATTTCTTTCTTTGCAAAACTCTAGGATTTCTAGGAATCCAGGAATTATAGACCTCCAATCGGACTATTTAGTTACCATAAACTATAGTTACCATTGTGCGCACAGTCAAAGTTCAGACAAACATCTAATTCTGCAATTCTGCAAAATGTATAGCGTGATGTTTGCGTGATGATGCGGACTACTTTGTAGCCTTCGGACTGCAACAAATGTAACCTTAATACATATATAATTTATTTATGTGATCGCATCATGTTCCGTCCAGCAAGTCACTTTTGTCGACTATATGCATCGGTAGAACGTCAGTGAGCATCGTTAGACAGAAACTAAATAGAGAAAGTTACCGTTATAATGCTGCGTATAATGCTGCGTTTTCGCAGCTGAACGCTCATGCGACTAACGAACAATAACAACAATAATAATATGAAAAAAGAAGGGAGAAGTAAATAGATCGACAAATCGTAACTGGAACACAAGAGATAAAGTGAAACAGGAGGCAACTGTAGCATACAAGAACCTAAATGAATTACCGATTTTTGCCTATGGCTCTTATGCTTTTAATCAAACTTTTAATCCTTCTTTAACATAATGGAACAGATGCAATTGTCTATTTTATAGTATCCATGCGCTATTTAACAGTGAAATTTCATGATATATATATATATATATATATTATTTAATAAATTTCTTTTTGTTACATTAATTAGATGAAAAATGAACAAAACAGCATACAATCGATCCATTCTCTTTTTCTAGCTATCTTAAAAATTCATCTTATCATGGAAAAATTAATACATCAACAATAGTTAATGGCACAGGCACACATAAGATACTTTATCTGAAACTTCAACAATCACAGAAATCTCAAAACATTATATACTTTTACAAATTTTATTGATTGGAAGCGTAATATTAGTAGATAGTCTGCAATATAGTAGATAGTCTTCAATATTATTAATTTTTTATTTAGAAAGCATTAAAATTAAGATTTTGATAATATCGCAATTAAATTCTTTTAACAATATTATTGATCAAAAATGTTTAGCTTACACCTGAAATTTTATTAAGCACTATAATTTAGTCATAGTTGATGCCGTCAGTTTAATCGCTACAATTGTTTGTCCCTTCAGTAATCTAGTTTAAAAAAAGATACGAGCAATTAACTAAACTGTTGTTGAAGTCGACCGATATTGGCGTAATTGACCATTAAACGCACGAGACCATCATCGAAACGCAACCACAGGCGTTAGCGATAGTGCTGAACCGTCCATATGGCAGAAGTATACAGCGTTATCCGATGGTGCCTTCTCCCTCTCAGCTGCACTTGGCTACACGCTCGCCCACCTGAGGCCTAATTGTTACTTAATTATCCGTCCGGCCGCCATACTGCGGTTTATACGCATTGCCGAGTCAATTATTGCGAGGCGAGCAAGCGTAGCCATCCGCAGCTTTTTGATTCCGGCCGGGGCTTGTGCACACGTAAATACCTGTTAGCGGCAATTTTTATTCGCGATTATGATTGCCCGCGACCGCAGCATTGTGGTCGACGGTCATTATTCGTAATCATTGTATATTATTCGTGCGTTCGCGATGCGGCGCTGCTACGCGAGAAGCGATTGCGCGAATTAAGAGAACGCCGTGCCGCGTCGAGTAAATGATTGTAACCGATGTCATAGTTTTGAATACAAAAGAATGCTCTTTTTTATGCACATTATGCGGTAATAGGAAAGAATGACAATTACACAACGCACATGTCAAATCTCTTTGACGCTTTCCTATAAAACTATGAACATTACAAACTCGTGCAATTAAATTGCGTTTCCAAAAAAAATTAAACTTTGTGTATATGTGAGTGTGTATTAATGTATTGGGTTGTTTCGTGCACGGAAAATTCGTGCCGACTAACCTATATAATTTAATAAATATATACTAAAATTTAAATTTTCTGCGTTTCAATTTTCCTTCAACATCGGCACAAACTTTCCGGACAACCCAATACATTATATGTTTTATTACATTATATTATATAGGTATATTAATAGAATTTCATTCAGACAATATTATTTAGAATATTAATTATATATTATATTATTTATTATGATTATTATATAATTATAATAAATAATATTAATGTAATACAGATATTAACAATTATAAATCTCTCATTTTGTAAAAACAATTCGAAACGTTTTTCTTTTATTACGATTAAATTGTGTTTATCGAATGCATTGAATTATTTTGATTATTTCCGGTAGAGTTTTATCGCCAATCCACCATTCTATATAACAACCACCACATATAACAACCAAGAAAAGAAAAGACACTTTATAGCAAACGTCGCCAATAATTCGAAGTTTCGTCTACACGAGCATGCTACTGGATTGCGTAGGCCGTGTTCAAATTTGCATCCATAAAAATCCGACGAGGATAATCTGTCACTTGATACACTCGACTCGTTCAGACTTCTTTCCCGGCCAGAACGAAGGTGAAGTCTTTCGGTCTTAGGATAGCTCGTTGTGTTTCACAGTTTCGTCTTTATTACTAAGCGAGAAGGTTGGAAAGAAATGGAAAGAGTGGGGGATGATTGATGCAGCTCGGTTATCAGGGACACGGACTGCAGCAGATAGTCGATCCGTGAGTCTCATTACCACGACATGAAATGCTCATATTATCGCTATTTTTATTAAACACCGCGAATACGTTTCTCGTTTCACAGTACCAGAAAAGAAAATGCTTGTCGCGATGCTTAATCTCCAATGAAACATTAGTCATCGTAACTGAACGTAATAGAGATTAATCCTAAAGTAGTCACAATGATAAAGAGACGCTTCTTGAATCAAGAAATACTTCTTGCTACATCAAACAAATTGTGTTATTTATATCATATTAATATAATTAATATAATTATTTAAAAAAAACATCATATTGATAATTCTTCGAGAAAAAAATCTTATTCAATTAATTATGTTTACTAATTTTTGTATTTCAAATAAAAGGCATATTTTTAAAATATTTTAAAATGTTGACATAATGATTCATAAATTTATTTTTATAAACTTATTTTAATATGACACAAATTACTAAAATATTAATTAATAATAATAACTAAAAATTTTTTTAATAGGTTTTTTTAATAGGTTTTTTTACTTTACAATAAAAAATCTGAATAAAAAATTGATTTCTTTTAAAATCCTGAAAAAATATGTAAAATTCGTTTTTCTTGGTATTCATTGTTAAAACGCTTAATATTTACTTTTATTTCGATATTTAATATCTTTTGTCTTTATATCTTTAAATAATAAAGCAGGAATGTCTTTCTGTTGTTATCTTATGAGTTGATAATGCTGTTTCGAAACTGGATTTATAATTGTAAGTATACTTATCTATTAGAGAGCACCACCGCCACTTACAATTAATCATTGTACATTTTGATTATCTGCAGCTATTTTTACACAGAAATCATTTGGATGAATGCAAAAACTGAAGTCTAAAATAATAATAAGGCATCAAATGTTTAAAGAAAATATTGTAATTTAAATAAAGACTTCCTAGAGCAGAGTAAAAAAACTAGTTTTTATTCAAAATTTTTAGGTTTTTTTTAAAATATTTTTAATATTTTTATCTCTAACTAATAACATATATTATTATATTAAATATCACTATAATAATAGTATATTTACATATTAACAAAAAAATCTTTATATACTATTTCCACTTGCAAATAACAAAATAAAGTTTAATGTCTATATAGTCTCATTAAATGCTATACTACAAAGAAAAAGATAGGAAATTGCGTAGAATAGAAATAATTGTATTACGAGAAACTATGTATTCTTTTTTATAATAGCTTGAAGGGCATTTATGAATAATATAGGAACGCAAGCTTGTGGATAATGCGAATAATTAAAGGTACTTATGCTGTTATTTTATTAAAGACTGCTTGTATACGTGCACATATCCTCGCGCAGATGGAATTCCTATCGTCCTCGAAGCGATCGTCGCAAGCCTTCGATGACAATCGGCAAAGCGTGCGAAGGTAATCATGACGATTACATGGTCGACGATACGCACGGTCGCGTGGTGACATAATGAACGATAATGAGAGAAAGAGACGGGACAGTTATGTTCGATTATCAGACGTGAGGGAGGGGCAAAATCGTGTTTTCTCGCAGTACATTTACTTACGTAATGCTTTGTACGTACACCCTCCATATTTCATGGAATCTCAAACACGTGCCAATTGCCCCGCATGACTTCGCAGAGTTTAGGAGGCGAAATAATTCAGTTTGCTTGTATCGTCATGGATTGAAAAATCAATCAGTGTTGCGACAGAATTACTGACCAGCAACTCTTTGCCTTCGGCGATGAACATTGATTTTCGAATTGACATAATTTAATAATAATAAAAATTATTATAACGTTATAATATTGTGATAATAACAATATAAAAAATAATTAGCCTAACGAGTAAAAAAATATTAATCGTCGTATCGTCAATTTTTTTTCTAGAGCATATGAATCTTATAATTAACCTTTCGAAGTATATAATATATATGGCACCTTATAAATCGCTGTCAAATACCGCACGGGAACAGTTTCTTATATGAATGGGAACGATTTAGCCTAATGCCCTCGGCTACAGATATCTTAATTTCGTGAACATTTACCACTTCGAAGAAAGAGCGTAGAAGCCTTGGTGAGAAGCACGTCGGACCGTTGCTTTATCTCACTGCGTGGTCTTGTAGCTAATTTATAAGCCGAGTTAACGAGTTGATACAAGGACCTGTTCACAAATTAAATGTCTCCATCCGCCGATATCCGATATAAGCCTCGAAAAGTCAGGAAATACCATTCGATACGCTTTGCTTTTATTTGTTCACTGTCACTATACTTGTTCCCTATTAATGCTTCTCCTTTTTTAATCGTTTTTTATATTTGAACATTTCCGTGATGAATGTATTTGTAAATTAATTTGAGAAAAAGAGAACAAGATAATATTATTATAGAATTTTTATATATTCTAATAGTATTGATATGACAGAAATAACCAAGCTAGTTGTTGTTAAAGATAGATTTTAATAAATATAAAGATGAAAATTTATAAAAATATTTAATATAATAATTAACTAACTCACTCTAATATTTTTTTATATTTTTTTACAAAAAGATTTTAAGTTTTATGTTTCAAAGTGTATATTTTTATGTATGAAGAACGATGTATATGTATATATATATATATATATATATGTGTGTATCAAACATTTATTTTTGCTTCTATCAGTATGGTGCTCAACGGCTCATTTATTCTGATTATCACTAAATACTGCTACGTCCTTCTGCTGTCATGTGAAATGCGTTATCATAACGAACTTTCGTAATCTTTACGCTCAGCATTTAAACCATATAACGGACTCATCCATCGTACCGTTTACAGGCATGACAAATGATAATCGTACTTTGTTCGCGCCTCGTCGGTTTATCTCGCCCTCTTTCGCTTCGTTCGCCTACAAAGAGAGTTATCGGTACGTTTCTGCGTAACATTATTTTTCTACCTCCTACGTTCGCCATTTGACCATGCCGTAACTCGAACAAAAGCCCTTCTCATATAAATCACTCGGCGCGCCGACGTAACGCTGAAAATAAATTTTGGCCCGTAAAAGTGGAATAATTGATATTGTTTTAATTTGACGGCGAAATCGATACGTGTTGATACACTTGCGATATACCGCTTGTCGTACTAAATTAGAATAGACGATTGTCATTTATACTGGAAATACAGATATGGATTTAAATGAACATATCGCTTTTGCGCAATTTTTATACGAGAGTGGAAAGTACAGAAAAATATTGTGAATATTTGTGTGAAGATGTAACACACAGAGTTCAATATTTTCAAACGCGCCGCACTGGTATATTTTATTTTCTATCCACTTTTTGTTTTTTGTGCGACTGTTACGTTCGCACAGTAGCATACAGGATCAGGAAATCGCATAAGTGACGACCGACGTTCCGTTTTCATGGAACATGCCGCTATTCAGGACGTACGCCCGCAATTTGTGTCGGCAGAACCGTAAATCGACAAATAAGAAGATAAGATGTAGTATCTGTAAATCAACGGATGAAACGGAGTTACGAGCTGTATAGGTTTTACGATGCTATACGTAACAACCTATTCGTGAATCTTTCAAAGTTACACGCTGCGTTCTAAAACATATATTTATCAACATATATTTATATGGTTCACCGTTCTGAATTTATTAATAATTTCTATTCTCTTTTAATCTGGAATTTGGCGACATTTCAAACATAAGTGCTTATTCAACATTATAGAATTGAGAGTTGAAATTGTACGGATTTTTCAAAACATACTTTTTTGCAATTCTTAAATTTGTTTAATAAGGTTAATAAGGT
>Ga0157364_1005746_pt1 | contig 12674 bp, 6 predicted proteins | sample AttsexASBM2_FD_111476 | JGI IMG/M metagenome (GOLD analysis project Ga0157364, IMG submission 111476) | Fungus gardens microbial communities from leaf cutter ant in Ribeirão Preto, State of São Paulo, Brazil - Atta sexdens ASBM2 | ecosystem: Host-associated > Fungi > Mycelium > Unclassified ... | reverse complement strand
TGTTTGTTTATGTGTATATATATATATATATATATATATATATATATATATATATATATATATATATATATATATATATATATATATACATATATATGTATATCTATATACGCGCACGTAGGTAGACAGGACCAAGGACCACCCGGTCCATCTCGGAATATCTATTTCGTATACATCCTCGATCGATCGGTCAGAATTTCGCGAGGGGATAATCTTGCGTTAAATCGAAGATGTAAACCTTAGCTCAAGATAAATTGAATTTAGGGCAGTAGTAATATGATTGGAATATGAGACGTTTTTACCTGAAAGACCTTTAAAAGAACTATAAGATCTAAACGAAATAATTATCTAGAATGATAATTCTAGATAATTAATAAAATAGATAGAGAAGCTGTCGCATCATCTATTGAATTTCTCGAATCCAACATTTTAAGTGAGACATGTTTATCTTAATCCCCTATGTGGATCTATATTGATTCACTCAATTATAAAGCTGTCAAAAATGTCAAACAATTCAATTTTTTTTATGTTATATCTAAATTTGGATTATTCTTATTAAAATATACTTAGGCCCTTATTCGGTAATTTTTAACGATAGTGTTGGTATATTACTCTCTTAATTCTTTAGTGTGGAATTTCATTCTAAAGACTAAAAATTAAATCAATGTCACAAAAAAATAGCTCAATTTTTAAGAATGAAATTCACTCAAAGAATTTTAAAGAATACGTCGCGCAGCTTTTTTTATCATATATAAAATAATAAAATCTTTGCAATGACAACGATACGATTGTCAAGAATTATAGAATAATGGCTCTAATATTCATTTTTTTAATTTTTTTATTATAATTAATTATATCATTTTGATTCCTTGAAATTAATTAGTACCTTTTAAGTAACATAAATTAAATGGTTTCTACAGATCCAACATCAGTAGCTATGTTATAGACAGTTTAGTGCAGTTTCGAAGAATTAATATTCTTTTCTATAAATTTATCTTCAAGCGAGATATATTCTCAATTAAATTCGTATGAACGATACGTAAAATCATTGTTAACTGCCGTCGTTGTCTCTTCGCCAAGTCGAAGAGCCATCGACAGCTATGGGGTGATGTGGTATAACACATGTTACAGGATCGAGCCACGAAACATGCAACGAAACAAATGTTATGTACGCCCGAATACACGTACGGCATGCGAAGGAAGTAGGAGAAAGAGAAAAAGAGAGAGACTAATTACGAAAGAAATCATAATAGGCACACATGCACCGCGGGCTGTCGGGCTAACGATCGGGCTTCCTCCGCCGCATCTGCACCTGTTACTCGGTATCCTATGGTCGCGCCGATGCACGCGAGCTGCATATGCCGATGGCCTTCCTCAGAGACAAAATGCCTAAGGCTTATTGCCTCTCATCGGAGTCCCCATAGATCCCGACTCGAGAGAAGGGTGAAATTATGTCCTCTAGAAATTCACTGCTTGTAACAAATTTTCTACATCTTAACGATTCGTAGAAGGAAAGAAACAGGTGAAGAGTAATAGAAAGAAATTTATCCTGCGAAATTAAATTCTCAATTTTCAAAGTAAGCTCTAAAATATTCTAAAATATTCTGATTTTATTAATTAATTTTAGTAAGTTCTAAATAAATTCTAAAATATTCTGATTTTATTAATTAATTTTAACAATTTGTAAATTTTCTCTTTCTCTTTCTACCTACATTAATATATACTCTCAGTTTCAACATTATAGCTGCACACAAACACGAAACGTAATCGCTCACGACGATGCTCGAGTCGGAGACTCGAGTCCTACGTAAGGGACTGGTTCGATTAGTTATTAGACACGACTAGCTACATCATCGATATTAATGATACGAGCGGCGGGTTATAAAATTTCCATCGATTAGGTTCGCCGAGACGCAAACCGCGCCGCTGCACCGGCTCAACTCGCGAGTGAGCGAGCGCGTTTTCTATCTCGAGTTCGTAATCGTAATTAACATCTCGACCGTTCCGTTTTACCGCGTTAGAGAGAAAGGGAAGTATCGCTGAGCTTGAGAAGTCGCTCACGCACGACGAGTCAGCGTAATAACGGCTGCTTTGAACTGACCACGACCACGAGAAACCAACGATAAATGGGGAGCGGTTCGAGGTCCACCACTGCTCGTTACAGAAATCTCGTTAATTAAGGTGGAAAATGCATGAGCGTAAAACTGCCGCCGGTCCTGCCGTTGCGCCTAAAGGCAACGAACGAGCTTTTTGTCTTGATACGGTCCACGAAGCAATGCAGACCCTGTAGTCCCGTTGGTCTGCCCTTGCTGACTGTCGCTGTTTTGCATTAACAGTCGACGATGAAATTGGATGAACCGCGATTTTAAACAGTCGTGCTAACCGCCACCGTCATCGTCGTCGTTTCGGCTCTTTTCATCCCACCGACGAGTCGTGCGTATGATTACGCACTTTGTTCACAATTCTCGGGTAATCAACGCCGGATATTTACGTCCACGAGTTCCATCGGATTGCGCTTTTCATCGTAGCTCAATGATGAAACACGCGCAGCAAAGTATAAACATCGTTATTATTAGAAATAAAATGTCGACAGAGAAGTCGATTAAATAAGCATCAAATACTGACGTCGCATCCTTAAATTGATCATGATTGGTTGCGTTTTGAGCAATTTGTCCAGCAAATTGTTTCGAAACTTACACGTATCAGAGATTAGCATTCTTCTAATAAGATAAACTGCGAACAATTTAATATCTTCGCTACAACCTTTTCAAGTTTGTCGAGAATAGTAAGAGCTAGTTGATGCGAAAATTGATTGCAACCATAACTACTGCCGTCTATTTGTTAGCGCGGTTGCACGCGAGCAACAATTTGGAATTAGAATGCCCTTTTAAGTACTCATCCATAAAATTTCCTTCCTTTCTCCACGTAGCATGAGAAGGGCTTTCCCTCGGGCTCGAAGCAAGGCCTGGCTGTAGCAATCATCGCCACCGGATGGCCGCGGTGTGAAGATATTACTCTAAAGTGTTTTAACCCGTCAAAGTAAGCGCGGGCCGTTCGCCTTTTGCAGTCGCAATTTTGGGAAGACTGAATCAGGTTTTTCCTTTTGTTCGCTCATTTTCTCTCCTCCTTTCTCCCTTCATTCGAAACCTCGCACGCGAGGAATAATTTTCAATAAATACGCCAAGCGATCCGTCCTAACGAACAGTCTTTCAGATACGATAGCCATACATTTGTAAAGTATGATAAAAATCATTTTTCCTAAATTTTTCTTTTTTGTTTCGGAAAAGTTTCATATTTCTTCTCTATACTTTTTAAAATCTTTGAAGTGGAATCCAACTCTAAAGAGTGAAATCTCATTCTTAAAAATTGACAATTGAGCTACTCCTTTTCAACACTGGTTTAATTGTCACTCTCTTTAAAATTATTAAATTTCAAAGATTTTCCGTTTCAAAGATTTTAAAGAGACGTATACATTTCTTAACCAATGTTACAAAAATGTGTTAGGTGTATAACCTAGTCAGAAAATTTCAGTCAGAAAATTATATTTTTATCCCTCTCTGTGTCCAAATTTGTTTGACGAAATTAATATTAACTTATTATGTCGATGATCAATTAAGCTGTGTGATAAGTTTATCTTGAATTTTTTTTTTTCTTTAGAATATAATAGAATATATATTTTTTTACTCCTATGTTCTCATCTGTGTCTATAACTTCTTCGACAAAGCTTATATATATATTATATATATATATATATATATATATATATATATATATATATATATATACTTGCTTATCGTTAAATCTGAACGATCGTTAGAATTAAACAATACGAGTATGTCAAAAGCGATAAGTAAAAAGATAAGTAACGATCAAGTATCGCTTCATCTCCGTCACTTCAATGGACGAGACACACAGGTGAGAGCCTGAGGGGGACCACTCTCTTTCTCTCTTTGCTCAGCACTCAGCTCGCGATTGATTTAGATCGAGGGCAGTCCCGAACAGGCCCTATAATCACGTTGGCACGCCGGTGCATGTATACACGCGAACGTAATCTCCGGGGGTACATTAGGATCCGGGAGGGGGACAGAGTTGCAGGAGGGATGTTCGGATTTCCTGAACTCGTGGTGCACTGGATCATGTCCCTCGAATTTATTCTCAAGGTCAATGAATGAGCTGCGAAGTAGATTCTTGGTAGAACCAATTAGATAGGAATGCAACCATATTGGATCATTCAATATTCAATATGATAAGCAAGGACTTACATAATTAGAATTTAAAAAAAATAAAAAACGATAAAGAGAAAAATCGCAGTAAAACAATAATTACATTTAAGTTTTAGAAATCTTTAAAGTTGCAGAAAGGATATTTGGATCTCCTAACTGATGCGCGTGCTGAATTGATATCTCTCAAGATCAAAAAATGATCTAAAAAATGATACTAAATGAATTCTTGGTAAAATTAGACACAATGTTTATCATGTTGAATTGTTCGTTAGCAGCGTTAAAATTTTGTAACTTTTAACGACAGTGTCGGTATATCATTATTATTGTTACGCAACTTTTTATTATATATAATATATGCGCAACGATAATATAATAATACCAATATTATCGTTAAGATTTATAGAATTTCAGATAAGTAGTGGCGTTTCTTTGCTATGCATTTAAATTCTGAAAATCCTTTTAACTTTATTCCAATTTTATCTTGGACGTTTCTTCCTTATATTAGAAGCAATCACGGCTAAGGCTATCTTCATCTTCTGATCCTTGAAAACGAAAATAGCTTTAACTGTGATAGCTTCTGATTGGATAACGAAGAACGCTCCAAATAAAATTGAAACGAAATTTAAAAAATTTTCAAAATTTAAATGTATTGATTTATTATTTTTTTCCATTACTATTCGTAATTTCTTAAGATACTATGAGTTATTTTCGAAGGTCTAAGTCATTTTTTTCAAAAGTGACTTGTGTCTTTAATCATTTGATGACAACGCGATATCGTTAAGGGGATTCTAAAGCCTTCTGAATCACTGATAAAACTAATATTTTTAACGTTTTTGTTCCTGTCAAATTTTTTTCGTAGTAGTTTCACAGAATAAAAATTCCCTTTCCACAATTAAAATGTATATGCTAATGTATTTGTCGCTAGTGTATTTTGTGTTCAAAGGAAAAAATAAAAAAATTATAGATTTCTTTATCCATTTTATCTTTAGCGTTGGTCGCCATACTGAGATAAAAATGGATAAATTCTTAAAAAGAAATTCTTTCGAAAAACAATAACTAAATTCTAAGCTTACGAGAGTCAGTGCGATTAACATAGCACAAGATATAATGTTATACAAAAATTATTAAAAACATTAAAAAAAAGCAAATCAGTTTTATTCATATTTGTATGTTTCAATGCGATTTTGAGTCCTTTTCTTTAGCAATATAGATTGGTATTCATAATTGATTCTTATTTCAAGACCTTAAGTCTTAAGTAATGTTTTAAAACGCTAATATGGTTCTCTAATTGATACGTGACATCTCAAGACATCTTAAGATGGTCTTCTTTTTCTTCTTCTTCCTATCCTCTGATTGGCTTTCTGACTTCACATAAGAAGGTCATAGTGCCAAAACATTAAAGTTCCTATAAATCAGTTAGAGTCTCCTCGGGGAGCAGAGACTCGTAAAATAGTCTTGAATATAAGAACTGACTGATATATGAATACTAAGCATAGTTCTGTAAATAGTCCTCTTCATTATTATAGGGAAGCTCAAATGTTCATCAAGTTAATTCTAAGTGATGTTATATTTTTTTTGTTACGTATTTGTTTTTTTGGAGAAAAGAAAAAATCGCAGTAAAACATATTAATTAAATTAAATTAAATTAAATTTTGAAAATCTTTCTTTTCAATTTTTTAATGATATTTGAGCATATCGTCTCGTTTCGCGATAATACAATTTACCAAACTTCATGTACCCTATTTCACATTAATATAAATTGTACGTCGTTAAAGTTAGATGGAAATTTGTGGCCGGAAAGTAGGATGGCGCTCCCGTTAGGAAGCTCCCTCCTCGCAAGTATCCTCAGGAAGTGCCGAGGTCATCGCGTGCGGACCTGTATGGGACGATCGCGAATTTCTATTGTCAACGACGTACAAGAAAGAGAGGTTCACGGCTACGGCGTATGCAGGGTCAGGTGATGACACTGGGTGTCACCGTTACCCGGCGATCACCTCGCAGCGCAAATATCGCGTGTATTCGCGAACGAAAGTGGAACGGCGACCGTGTAGAATTACTTCGACTAAAGGAAGAAAAGCTCGGAAGATCAGGAAATTTTTATGTTCTAAGTTATTGAAGGTTCTTGATTTTCCTTTATTTTAATTTAAAATTCTCTCGGAAAAATCTTTCCTTTACAAAGAAAATGTTTTTGCGATAAATATTTCCTTTCCAATTTTTATAACTTTAAAATATTTTTTTTTTAAGGAGAAATATTGTTAATAGAAATATTTATTTTATATTTATTTTATAAGTCAACAAGAAATTTTCTTTTTTATTTTGTTTGAAAAATATACTGAGATCTTCTAAGCACTGCTAGAATTCTTGATTTTTTCTTTATTTTAATTTAGTACTTGGAAAATTTTCTTTAACTTTAGTACTTGGAGAAATCTTTTCCTCACGTAGAGAACTCCGATGTCTTCGAGACAAATATTTACGTTCCCTAATTTCTGATGATTTTAAAGTAATTTTCCTAAAGAAGAAGTTCTTAGTAGAAATAATTATACGGTTAAATTTGCGAATTTTCATGCGCATTGTGCACGATCGCGGTGGACAACACGCACAACGTGGAATACTCGCGTGACAAGAACGATCGACACATTTTATACGATGTTCGGCTAACGGTCGAGTTTCTTATTGCTACTTCGTGAAGTATGCGCGACATTTTTATCTCATGCATGATAACCGCTCGCCGTGGTCACCTTTTTTCTTTTTCTGCCTCGAACGAGTCATACGGGCCCATTTCTTCTTCCCATACCTTCAACCACCTTTCTGACGCTGTCACGCGACTCTGCTCAGGCAGAGAACCATTTTGCATTTGAGGACAATTAATTTCTTGAGATCTTCGCGAGTTGCCCAGTTTTTTTGCTTCGCTCTCACTTTTTCTATTAGATTTCTTGACTGAAAGATTGAATGATTTAGATAAAAACAGGCTAAGTGTTTCAAATGAAAATTTTATATGAAAGGCAAGCATCTCATACACATAACACTTGCTTTTCTTCATGATTTAATCAGATTAAGAAATTCATATTTCATGTCTTAACGATTGCAATCTGTTTATCAGTACTTTCATTGAATGTTACTTGTGCTGATATTTGGTACCGCCATTTCCACGGCCTTGGTAACCGTCTTGGTAACCGTCTCGACAATGACCTCATGACGAACATGACGACAGGTAAATGGCGTTCGCCCTGACCCTCGTGATCATCCAGCCAGCGGTTTCCAGGATCGGTGGCCGCGGAGGACGACGCCGTTGTACAAAAGCGGGGCAGTTCGGTTCCCACAGGAGCCGCTCTTCCGTGCTGCCTTGTACACGTACGTTAATTCGAGGGAGAGGTCGCGCGGGCTGGAGGGACACATCGCCTGCCGGAGGATCATCGTCGACATGGAAGGAAAGAGACCGGCAGGCAACATATGTGTAACGTGAGGGGCGTTTCGTGGCTGCGGTCCCGTCCGTCCGTTCGTCTGCGGCAAGGAGCCCGTAATTGCTACATCCTCAGATGCTGCCGTGGTGTGTATGCCCGGGTCGCGCGATGCATTGCGGTACCACCACCACCACCACCATCACTACCGTTGCCAAAATCGTCCCACCGTCGCATCCGATTCATCGACCAAGGGCAGCGAATCTGAGAATCAACTATTTACATTTTTAAAAAATGAATAAATCAAGACGTCTTGATAATGTTATTAAAAAATGGCCGAAGATCATCAATACTGATTCCTTTATTAACGATTACCTTTTTATTTGGTAATATTCAAGCAGTATGACTTTTATATTTGCTCCAGATACCATCTTCGCTATCATGGTTGAAGTTTGAACAAAATTGTCATCAAGTTAATTTCATTATGGAAACTATATGTGATGACATAGCCAATTCGAGTTTTACTTCTAATTTCTTTATCATGTATTCATTTTTATGAAAAGTTTTAATAAAAGTTTTATTATTGTAAAACTTTTCATAAAAATGAATGCATAATTTTATTAAAACTTTTCATAAAAATGAATACATAGTAAATACCCTTTTTTCAATCAAAACGCTAAACATGATTAAGGAATGTCACCAAGCAAATGTATTTTTATTGATAAAAAAATTATAAACATTGGAAGAATATTGAAAGAATCAAGTATGCCATATTGAAAAAGGATTTAAAAATGTTCTTTATCGCAGTAGCTGACTGTCTCATAATGTGACAATCACAACTGTACTGAATTCTAAAATATTTTGTTATAATTTGCCTATTGAATCATACAATTTTAGTCTTAAAATCATATTTCCGGTTTATATACTTCATATACTTTTATACGTACTTTATTTTTTACAAATTACTGCTTGCCTAGTTTACGTACCAGCGTGCAATGTGCAAAAACACGTGTTGAAAGCTACGACCAATTTATTCCCTAGCCGTCACCTACAGTATTTATAAGTCTCGCAGTTTTATGAAACGGGTCCTCTGTCCACTATCGCGGCCGCGGCTTGCGCGTACAAGATGCAAAATACGTGTGTGCGTGTTCGCGCGACACTTCCGTCACGCGACCTGCTGTGCAACTATCGCGCATTCTCTCCCTCTCAATGAGCTTTTTTTTTCGTCTTCTTTTTCTCCGAGGCTGCGAGGTCTGCGAGAGCCCTCGGCCCCTGACCATCCGTCGTGGATTTTGATGGACGGTGACTCTCGCACGAGAGGACGAATTCCCGCGGATGCGGATCCGCAGGAAGGACGGATGCGCGCTGAGAAAATTGCCGCTTGGGGTAGAATTAATTTTCGACCGGTCTTCCTTCCCCCCCTCCCCTCGTTCTTGTGCGGCTTCTTTAAAATGTAGCTCTGGGTTAATGTATACGTCATTGTCGCAGAGAAGCAACTCTTTAACATCCAATAACTCTTTAATAAATCAACAGAAAATTTTGAGATCGCACCGCCAGAGGGTTAGTGATACCAATGAAGATTTCAGAGTTAATAAAGAGATTACCGACTGTTAGACTTCCGAGCAATTAATGAAATGTGCCTTTTTTTTATTACTTTAATATCGAACGTGCACGGCTACTGGCAATAAAGGGAAACAATTATCGCGTTATCTCGGCGTCTTCGCTTTGTAAAACGGTGGTTGTTAAATTTCTCGCTTTCACGATGGATAAAACGACGCCCAGCTACTTCGACCTGAGAACTTAAACGAAGAACAATCCGCCACCGACTCTCTCCCTTCCGGTCTTAACAATGTTTTTGTCCGGAGCGTAACCACGATTTCGCCGTAGCTCACTTTTTACCGTGGCGTAACGATACCGGCAAGATTAACCGGCACAACGTCAAATAAAAGCGCTGGAGAAGAGATAACGTAATAAATCTTCATTAGGAAGGAAAAAGCACCGGGCACATATACACGTAGAGAATACGACGATAAATGACCGCGCGGCGCCCAGGCGTTTCCTTTTCTTTCCCCGGGAAATCGCAGGCAGAAGTAAAGATATCCGACGCAAAGAACGAGTAATTTACAAAATTATCCGCTAATCTGATAAAATTGCATTAATCGCAGAAATAACGCTGCATGTCTAGTCCGTAAAAGTAGATTTTAAATATTCATGTGAAATCAATTTTACAATGATTAGATCAGAATATATAATACCTATTAACACCGAAAACTAGCTCATTAACCCACTACCTTCTACCTTCGTTATTTTAATTACGATCTATTTAAATTATAATCATTTATATTTAGCCTTTAGATTTATTTTTTATTTTAAATATTCAATCTACATATATAAATAAAATATTTTAAAGTAAAATCTTTTTTTTAAGGATAAGATTAAAGATTTCGAAGATACATTAGCAAGAAAAATATTATTCAATAACGAAGCTTTTACATACAATCACATTGAAAAACAGTAGCACATTATCTTACCATTTTTCGAGCAAATATATGGAAGAATATTCTTCAAGGCACTTTGAAATGAAAGGTTTCCCTTCGTAAGTAGCAGGTCAGCTTCAAATCCACGTCGCAAAATCCTAATTCAATCAGACTACCAACCACAATGTGCATCCACGAGAAGCGTAGAATCGACCCTAATTTAACTCACGTATTTCACGTGTCAATCATTATAGTTTGATGCTTGAGAACTGGGTTGCACCTCCCGATCGTTTCCGCTACCGGCGGAAGTTGAACCTGTAATTTTCCACGTAATTTCAGCGGAACTTTCGCCAAAATCCGTAATACAGGCAAGTTGCCCTTTAATAACATCTTTTATTTCCTTATATATATTTTTTTTCTCAAGAATATATATATATATATATATATATATATATATTGTAACTGCTTCTACATATTTTTAAAAAGAGAATTAATATTTTTTATTGTACGTAATTTTGTAGTTTTACATAAATAATAAATGAAGAGAAAAAGGAGCAATGCAAGATACAAATATTAAATAACTTTTATATCAACACTTATTCTAATTTATTTTCAATACGTCTTTTTCTTTTATAATCTTTTCCAGATTAAATCTCAATGCCCGATTAATTATCTTGATGAGATCTTTATTTAATTATTTCAAGATTAAAATCGCAGCGTCTCTGGAATTTTTAAATGTCAACGTCAACTTCAGATCTTTATTGAACGAAAATACACGATATTTCCGTAGAACAAGTTTCCGGTGGAGATACTCCACATTGGTGGATTTAATGTAGATTATCGCAGGGGATGAGAGGCGCAACCTCGACATCTCTGAGAGCAGCATCCGCACAGCATCGCACGAAACCGGCCGCCCTCGCTCGTCTCACGGCCGACGGCGTAGAGGTAGTAACGACGAGATTTACAGTGGCGCTTGTAGGTAATAAGTCATGCCCAACGAACATGTCGCCTACCGCAGACCTTCGCGCGTGGCCCGTGGCCGCATACATAAAAGATGATGCTTGGTATGAAATGCGATACGGTGTATATACCAATGCGGCCACTCCTTCCCGATAATATCGCACCAATGCGCCACTGCACCTTTCGAGACACACATTTGACGCAATGCACGCGTATATATGCATGAACATTCGCGGCTATTGCTGCTGCTGCAACACGCGTGTCCTTCGCGTAATCTGCGAAGCGTCGTACATTGATGTCGTTCGCATCGTACAAGATACAAAGATACCATAACCGATTAAATCGCTTTAGCTACTGGAGGTTAGAAGAGCTTGAGACGAAAATTCACTCGCTTGATTTCGCATGAAATATCATGTAAAAATTTATCTTTCGAGACTTTTAGTTTTTTCTTTTTTTTTTTTTTTTTAATTAATTTTTTAAAATTGAGGGGGGTTTTATTTTTTGTTTTTTTTTTTAGCGATTTGGAAAACAAAAATTCAATAGTTTGATTTGGAATTGAATATTATGTAAAAATTTATTTTTCAGGATTTTTATTTTTTTTTTTTTTTTTTTTTTTTTTAATTAATCCTTTAGAACTGACGGTGAGTTTAATATTGGACTTCTTATGTAGCGATTTGGATAACAAAGATTCCGAGTAAAAATAATTAAATTTTTTCTATAAAGTAATGTTAAAATAATTATTATATTTGAGTTTTTTTTACTAAGAATTAGTTCTTAATTCTTAGTATAATTCTTGTATATTTATTATTTTAATAATTTAAAATGTCAATTCAATTTTCTTCATGTTAATCTGCAAATTTAGATTTTTATCAAAATAAATTTACAATTAGTATTTCTTCTTTTTTAGACAAGTTATGTCAGTTTGGCCAGTTCTCTTAAAATTAATTAATACCTTTTAATTAACATATATTAAATACGTATACGGCTCTCAGATTCAATAACTGTGCTGCAGATTTTAATGTCAGCTTCAAAGAATTAAAATTAATTTTCACATATGTCATTATTTTGACCTGATTCTTTTGATTTATTTCGATTTCGCTCGATTGATTCTCGTGTCGTAGATGCCTTGCGCTTCCCATGTCATTCGGAACTTGGCACGAAAATTTTCACACAATCGACGTTACTCTCGTCTTTCTCTTTTTCATAGCGATCTTCCGTCTCTGACTGTTGCAACCGTCGCATCCCGCTGACGATATTGAGTAGAAGATTGCGCCGGTCTCTGCATGTAATGATGATTGTCCGGAATAATTTCGGTGGCGCGCCGCTTTTTGAGTGTCACGCCATTCGAAGCAGCGGGCCTGCGACCGCATCAAGAGGGAGAGAGGAGACTCCAAATCTTTCGATGTAAATTTTCGCCTGGTAGCTCTTCCCGCTTTCTTCGTCCTCGCTACCGACGATAAAATTGACTGGCGTGTAATTTTTCGGTAATTCGTACGCCTGATGCCGCGCCGCGTTTGGTTTTGCATCCGCTCGTGAGTCTTTTTGCTCCAATTCGAGAAGCTCTCATCTCTTCTCGCGTGCAAAATTTCGTAGCCATCGATGGTTAACCGTTCGTC
>Ga0157364_1005745_pt1 | contig 12674 bp, 8 predicted proteins | sample AttsexASBM2_FD_111476 | JGI IMG/M metagenome (GOLD analysis project Ga0157364, IMG submission 111476) | Fungus gardens microbial communities from leaf cutter ant in Ribeirão Preto, State of São Paulo, Brazil - Atta sexdens ASBM2 | ecosystem: Host-associated > Fungi > Mycelium > Unclassified ... | reverse complement strand
ATAATATATAATATATAATATATAATATTTAATTACCGAAAAATATTCTTGCATTACAGAATCAATCACATGAACAGTATTTTCTATGTTTTCAGATTGTATACTCCATTCTAAATCGCTGTCATTTAAGCCCTTAAAAACATTAAGTTCTTTCAGCGTTTTCCTAATGGATCTCTCTCTCATAAATTCGCTCGTATTCTATAAAAAAAGAATAATTATTCACTTAATTCTTTTATATATTTTTCTTATATTAATCCATTTTATTAACTTTTTAATTTACTTGTACTTTATAATTATCTACTTGTTTTTCTATATGAATCTCAAAAGAAATTTACCAAAAAAAAGAGCATTGATTGAATTAAAAATATTGAGAAAGGATATTTTATAAAGAAAAGAAAAAGAGCTTTATAAAAAAAATAAAATTGTTTTTTCTTCCTTGAATAAAATCTTTTAATTTTCTCGTTAAACAATTTGCAATAATTTAATGTTTTGTACCTTGCATTTTTCATAATTATGATACAAAATTTCGAGATCCACGTACTGTCCTTCCGTTTCAAACTTGTCCTCGGAACAGGGATCCTCCAAATACTCCGTTTTAAAAGGACTTTCATACGTTGTAGGACCTATTTTCAATGTAAAATTGTTTCGACGATATTCATCCAATTCTGGCACGACATCAAATAAAAGAGCGCTGCAAAATAATTCTAATTTATAATATGTTAATGAATCTTTCTGAGAACTTACCTATGATGTAATATTAATTGGGCGAATAAATTGGTGAAATTCACGTAGTTATCAGACCATATATCAGATACATAGAACTTTCCTATTTTTCTTAACGCGTCATTTGCTGTAACAAAATTACATCTAACAATTAATTATTCTTGCATTACAATTATTATATATATATAATTAAGACTTAATTTTATTATATTAAATTAAATTTTATTATATTATATTTACTTCATAAATCTTTATTCAATTATTGACTATTAAAATATTTAATCAATTTACCCATTGTAATTCTTTTATTGAAGTTCATATTTCTTTCATATTGCACACAACTGTCGTAGTACGTTGCAAAAATTGAATGTACGTTCTCGCGTTTCTCTTTTAACATTTGATCTAAAATTATTTAAAACAGAGTAACAAATGTATAAATATTCAATAACTACTTTCAATAGCTAGTCAATTTTTTCTTCTAAAAAGAAATTAATATTTCCTGGATTACTAGTGTAATTTATATAATAAATATTTATATAATAAAAAATTATTCCAACTAAAAAAATAATTAATAATTACTAATTTAATAATTGATTCTTATAATTATGCAATAATCTTTTTAAGACTTATTAATAATTATATGTCATTAGTAATTAATAAATTTACTGGCGATTCGTTGGTAATTTCTAGATCTCCGAATTAGATCTCCGTCTATCAACTGCGGATTTGCTTCAAAACTACCACAAGCATACTCGTAGAAATCATCGCAAGGATCAGCTGAATGATTCATGTAGGACAACATTCTGCTGGCAATCTGCTTGCAGTGTCCTGTCTCACAAATGCTCGTGTCTTCGTTAGAAAGCGTGATCCATCCTGTAGTGATAAGATCTGTCTCATTGTAACTTACTGGGATGGCTGTCCTAGTTGTGTGGTTGTAAAAAACGGTACTGGATGTGTTAATATAATTGGACATGGAAGATTCGTTGTATTTCTCCATTCCAACAGAAGTCACATTGAATTTCTCGGTAGTGTAACTTTTTATACTAGTAATCGTTTCGTTCATCAGATCTTCAGCTTCCTACATAAAAAATTAAATATTATTATTAACATTAATATGATTTCCACAGATTTGAAAATATCTACAAAAATCTATAAAAATCATATATTAAATATTAATTTTACAAATTAAAAAAATATTTACATAAGAAATTAATATATTGAATATCAAAAGCAAATCAATTTCAATATTAAATTTTAGTATTAAAATTTAATTACACTTTTAACTTTTGTGGAAAACTTCTCATCCATAAGTGAAGTATAATTGATTATAGAAGAAGAGTTCTCTCTCGTTTCATTCTCATTAATTAATATCGCATTGTACTCCGTGACTGCAGATTCTTCATAATTTAAATCTTTTGTTGTAGAATTTCTAGTATCTTCATTTTCTTGAGGATCTGATCGCGTTAAAATATTACTTGTTGTTACTTCAGATTGCAAAATCTCAACATAATTGTTCTTAATGAAAGAATGTTTAGCACTTGTACTTTCTTCAAGATCAGTTAGAAGATTCGGCATTGTTGAAAATGTAATGTTATCAATACCAACTCTTAATCTCTCATATTTTTTAGTAGAATTCTCAGAAACATTCTCTTCGGTATCGTTTGACTGTGTCAGCAATGTTGAAGTTATAATGTTATTAGTCACAAAGTCAATTTCTGATTTATGCGAATTATAATATCCGTCAGTAGAATCACTTATAAATTCCTTAGTAGTTGACATAATATTCTTTATAATATCAACAATTGAAGTGTATTTCGTAGTAACGCCAATTGATCCACTTGATGATATTGAAGTTGCATTATCAATGACATTATCAGTTGTAATATTATGTGGCAACGTAGTCAAGCCAATGCTTTCTTCCGTAATTTCTACATTTTCTAAGATTTCATTTGAAGTATAGCCTTCAATACTTTTTTGAGATATAGGAGCAGACAATGTTATTTCATCGATACTCGTCGTACTTTCAAAGTAACGCTCAAAATGATCAGGTTCTTTAACATTCTTCTTTGAATAGTCTTCAGTAATAATATTGGTTTCTTCTGTTGGAATATTTTCTGTAGTGGAAGTATTCACTGGGCTAATCCAAGTTTTTGCTAAAACTGTCTCTTTTGTCGGAGTTTTTTGAGTTGTTGATGTTGTTGTTGATGTTGTTAATGAAATTGTCACGATTGTTGTTTCGTTTGTGCGTTTTTGAGGATAATGCTGTTTAAAATATTCAATAATTATTCACTCAAAATTAAATTAAAATTTTTTGTTAAAAAAAAAGTGCGGCAATAGAATTAAAACAAATATAAATAAAGAACATGAATAAGAAAAAATTGTATAAAGTTTGTAACGGCTTCTGTGAAATTTCTTTAGATTTGTAAATAAACTTCTTTTATTTTTTTATACCATTTTCTTATAGATCTACATTTGTCTCTCTAAAGATATTCTATTCAATATTATACCTGTGAGTCATGTTTAATATATGACTCCCTGTATTCTCTTTGATTCTGCACTTTCCAAGGTTTGCAGGCAAGGATAAGGATAAGACACACGAAAAAGAAAATGAGCAGGGCGATGAGACAGCTTCTATATGACTGATCCCGTTGAGCAGCCTTGCCCTGCTCCCGATTGTTAATCTGATATGTTTTACGAAACGGCATAGTTCCTTCAACTCGGTTAACTAGCAACTATATATGTTAATTTGAACACTACATTTATGCAACTAAAAAGTTTCGATTCTTATATTAAAGCGACGTGCCCATATACTCTTGCCCCTAATCTTTCAAAGATTGCGGTTTTGCTAACCGCTTCCTTCCAAATATCACAAGAATTATCACAAGATAATAGCTTACAACAAAGTGAATTGATTCCAAGCGGGTAAATTTAACCTTTTATCATGCAATATAAAAAAATTTATTTAAATACTACGTAAATATTAATTTGCATTTAAGAAACTAATAAATTAATTTGGATTTGATGAGATTATTAGTTTAAAGTTGTAGTTGAAGGAACGCTAATTAATCAGGAATCAAACTTAAAGGAATTTTCAACAGTTTCGACAGTTATACTTCGGCTATCTCATAAAATTGAATACAAATTTTGACTATTTCATAAAATTGATATTTTCTTAAAAGTTATTTTACACCTTCGCATTTGTGACTTCTCGTCTAGATTTATTATTTTATAACAAATAAATTAAAAAGATGTCGCGCTGTCAAACGTTTCGTTACAGTTCTGATATCATACGTATGACCTTGTAATCGTAAAAAAATTTAACGAACGAAAGTATACGAAAAGATACTTCAGGAGTATCAGTTATAACTATAGCTGTGCCTATACGACGAGTTTCTCATAGAAGAATCGAAATCAGCGACACCGAACATCTTCGGTGTGTGCGTAAATGTATATAAGTTACTTATATCGATAGAGCATTATAATACAATTATCACAGATATGTAAACTACAAAATACCGTACGCGCGAATATAAAATGCAACTTGCGCCTTCGCCGATGATCCCATTGCACATACTACGACGATTCGTCTACGTTCTAATTGATGTACAATTTAAATACGAATCAAAAAAATATATATGCGTGTATGTATATATATATATATATATATATATATATATATATATATATATATATATATTTAAAAATTTTACTCGCTCGCGTGGGGCGAGTAGAATTCCATGTTGCGTTTGAAATCGTTCTCGAAGTCCGTAACTGGCGAGTCGGATCGCTCGTTTAATTCACCGCCAGTTGATTCTGTTTTCAAAACGGGAGGAATATTTTCCATTTTCTTGTTGGCTTCCTCGTCGATATCACCAGATATGAATGTTTCAGAGGCAATCTACAATTGAGAGGGATGTGATATGCTTAAAAGACAGAGAAAAAAAAGACATAAGATTTAAAGAAAAAAATTAAGCGGAATAATATATTAACAATCTTTAAATGAGAAAAGTATAAAACAATAGGAGATTGAAATGCAATAAAAAAATAAAAATAGAAAGAGTGATCTAATTGTAAGATATAAATTACCTTTCTTTCCATCTCATCAGTCTTAAGCTTTTCTAATTTCTCTTTATCGGCAAGCGGGATTGCAGTCTTTGATAATGTTTGTCTCTTTGGGGTGGGTTTCCTCGGCTTAAATGATCCGGATGCTTTTTTCGGTAGTTGAGAGCTCGTGTGCTTCTTGGTCTCATTCGATTGTTCGCAATTATGGGTAACCAATTGCTCCTTAGTCTTAAAGGCCTGCGTAATATTAATAATCAGCTGAAGAAGAATTAACTGATTGGAGTTTTTGTGTTTGAATTGAGAAATAGGACTCACATGGGAGCAAATGTCACATTTAAGGCTGTGCTTATTCATCTCATGATGTTTGAGAGCTTGCGCTCGGTGAAAGTTGCGATTGCAGTGGCTGCAACTGAACCGTTTGACGTTGCTGTGTGTCAGCAGATGCCGTTTAAGCTTGTCTGGCCGCGAAAACTCACTCATGCAGCCCAAGTAATTGCGAAACGGGCACTTAAGTCTCTTCGTCAAATCATGGATCAGCATATGCCGGCCCAGTCGATCTTTCCGCTTGAATCTGGCTGGGCAATGCTGTGATTTAAAATAGAAAGTACAAACATCAATAAACAATATGCAACTATATTTCAGTTTATTAAGTGTCAGTATAGTAAAGTTTATAATTTCATTTTCAGTGTTGGTCCCTCCGTCCGTTCGTTCGGTTTCCCATTTGTAAAATTTTTCAGAAATAGCTTAACTTTTTCAAATTCTGTCCGGTAATAAATGTTCAAGGACAAAGAATAGGAGGTAAAGTATGAGTCAAGTCAGTTAGTCATAAAGGAATCAAAGATCAATTTTAAAGTTTTCTTAATGTTTACAGATTTTTTGCTGCACTACTTGGTTATATCCATTGTAAAGAATTTATTTTTATGTTATTAAAAAAAACATTTATATTTAAATAATAATTATAATATTAACCTAATCTACTTGCTTAATTGTGGAAATTGCCTAGCATTGTAAAGTGTGGATATCTGTACAAATGATATTCATGTCCACTAAGGAGGTCTGACTCAAAGCTTTTTGGTCGGCCGTGGCGTTTCGTCCCGGTTCCACACTACTAGACTCATCAGTAAAGCGATGTAGTGTGGGACCTGCCTTATCCTACATACAAGGAAATGCCTGGAATGAATTTAGATTGATGTTCTATTTAAAGGGAATTCGCGTGGCTGCTCACGCGAATTCGAACGAGTCCCGTTGGATCTCTGGTAACGAGTCGCCACAGGACTCCACCTCAATGATGCGATCCAATGGATTGCGTCGGAATGATAAGTATCAGGGACGAGCGCGATGCGGTCGGTGACGTTCGTCATTGTTCGTTATTATTCCTGTTCGATGCTGCTCGGTGCTGCTGTGTGTGAGCGTTGTGAGCGTGTATGTGAATGTCTTTATGAACACATATGTGTTCCTAAGGAAATACGTGTGCATTTTTTAGATCACGTCGGGGTCACCAATGGATATCTGTACGAATGATGTTCATATTCCCTAAGGAGGCCTGACTCGAAGCTTTTTAGTCGGCCGCAGTATTTCGTCCCAGTTCCACACTACTAGACTCATCAGTAAGGCGATGTAGTGTGGGATGTAGACTTGCTTTATCCTACAATATATACAACATCATACAACAAGACGCTTGGAATGAATTTAGATTGATGTTCTATTTAAAGGGAATTCGCATGGCTGTGGTGGGTGCTCACGCGAATCCGAGCGAATCTCGTTGATTCCTCTAGTGGCGAGTCGCCACAATAGTTTACTTCCACAAAATATATCCTTTTGAAGTATATATTGAATATCATTAACGCAAAATCCTAATTTTTTTATATTCATTGCAATTATTCTTACTTACCGGACATGTAAAAGGCGTCTCTTCGCTGTGTATAAGCTTATGATTAGCCAGATACTGCTCGGTTTTAAAAGCTTTGCCACAATCTTCACAGACAAATCTCGCCGATGCCGAGTGAGTTTTGAGGTGACGGCGCAGAAATCTCTCGATGAGAAAGCTTTTGCCACAATGCAGACATGCATAGTTGTGTGTGGTGGTTTCCTTATGGTGCTGCAATGCCTCCAGATTCGAGAATGACGATTTGCAAGTCGAGCAGCAATAATACTTCTCCGTGGTCTTCTGCTTCTGGACGGAGTGGACGTACTGATGACCACCAAGATCCGACAGGGTACTGAATACTTCGCCGCACACGTGACATCGATATTCCGAGCACTTATGGTTGCGCGTGTGTTCAAGGAACTCCTCCAAATCCGAAAACATCATACTACAGCTGCTCTGCACGCACTTATACACTTTCAATGCCAGATGCGACACAATTAGATGGCCTTTTAGAGCTTTGTACGAATCAAACGTTTCTTTGCAGAATTGACAATGGTACGTGCGGTCAATACTTCCGTCCGGAGGCGCCTAAAAGTATTCAGAAGAATATGATTAAAACGATATATAAAAAAAATAATAGATAAAAATAAATAATAATATAAATATTAATGAATAAAAAATTATATATAATTACAATTAAATTGTGTTTAATATCTGTGCTTAAAATGCTCTTAGTGCCTTAAAACTAATATAATACTTGAAAAAATTTTTTCTTAGAGATGTTCTTACTCTTGCAAGGAAATATTTTTATAAAAAAAATATTCATAAATTTTCTCTTCGTAAAAATTCGAAAAGAAAAATAAATCTTAGTAATTAATTTAATTAAAAACTTTGTACCTCTGGTGGTAATGAGTGAATGGCGGTGCCAGGCCATACTTTGTGTGAGGACATATGCTTCTTCACATTTGATTTTTGCGCAAATGCACGACCACATACTACACATTGATAAGGCTTTTCTCCAGTGTGAGAACGTTCGTGCTGTTGCCAATAGAATTTTTTTGCAAACTGCTTGTTGCAATAACCGCATTTATACTGTAATGACATAATCGAATATGTGTATCTTAATATAAAAAATTCGCATTAATCTCTGACCTCTGTAATTTATTTAGTAATTTAAATAGATTCGCATTTTAGAAAAATTGTTTGAAAACAGATTTACATTATATTTGTTATTATAATTAAAGTCTCACATTAAACTTTAATTAATTGAATTAAATTTTATAATTAAATAATATGAAAACATTAATTACAATTTAATATTTTTTTATAGAACCAAGTTTTATAATTTTATTTTTTGTTTTGGAAAAAGAGAAAGTCATCAATACAATGATACCCTTAAGTTCTGCGTTCGATTGCCATTTTCTGATACACTGAGTGAATTATCCTGGAGGGATGTCTCGTTGTTCTCAAGAGAGGATTCGTTGTCCTCTAAAGGTGGCTCGTTGTCCGCTAAAGATGGCTCGTTGTCCGTCAACGAAGCGCTAGGATGTTCGGATTGGCTCGAGGCATCCTCCTGTGAATTGATGTCGTTTTGCAGTATCGTCGGTACTTCGCTTGAATCTTCCCTCGTCGCCTCGATGGCAGCATTATCGAAAGTATCCAGGTTCTCTGTACTCAAAATGATCGGCACGCTGAACGTGGAGTCTGTCATGAAATAATTAGCAGCCTCCTGATCCACACTGTAACAATTCAGATCAGATTAAAAAAAAAGATAATACACATTAAAGAATAAATTTTACAAAAGCAAGGAATAATCTATATATTTAAAGCGGCACGAAAATATTTAATTCAAATGTATCGAATTACAATTATCAATGACAACATACCTAAATAGCATGTCTGCTTCTTCGAGAATAATAGGTTCTCCAAGCTGAAAGGTTTCCTGCGAATTGTACTGCGACTCATCTTGAACGACATCTTCTACATGCATTACCTGACTTTCATCGTTTGTTAGAAATTGAGTCAAGTCTACTGTTTGCTGCTGCGTTTTCTGATGCGTTCTCTTGTGGAGTACGAACAGTTGAAGTGACGTAAACTGACTTTTACATTTGCCACATTGGAATATGTCTTCCTCATCCTGATCAATCGCTGGTGAAGATATGTTGATATTATGTAACGATTTGTACAATATGTAAGATATAATTAACATATACATGAGAAGATATTAACATGTACATAATTATGTTATTTTTGGAGTATTTGTATTCATAAGAATTTGTCTCTCTTTTCTAAACAATTAGTTAATAGATTAACTACTTGAAATATCTTTCCATCATGAAAAAAATGTCAGAGATGTTTTTTTCAGAGAATATATTTCTAGAAGGGATATAACATAATTAAATAATTTCAAATTTTCGCGCTGTTAATATTAAAATTCTATCATTGAAATTTAAATTTATAACTTAATTCAGTTTGAGTCTTAAATTATAATCTTTTAACGAGAAATTTGAATTGGGTTTAGATTATATTGCCTCATCAAAATATGTTCTAATTTTGTCAAATTTTTTAAAAAACATTTATTCTAATTCCTGTCTAATCTTTTGTTTAATTACTTCCAAAAGAAGTAAATTTACATAAATGCAGATATATTTGAAATATATTCAAAATAAAATAACAATTATAATACAACTATATATACACAATAACTCGTAAATACATTTCAATTGTGTGCTTAAAGAATAAATCTAAAGCAAAAATCAATAAACAGATTTACTTTTATAGATTTTAAAAAATATTTGAACTATTTGGTTTTCGCTGTGGCAGTTTTAGTATAGCAAATCTTAAAATCATAACTATTACATTATTATAATAATATAATGTCAAATCACATCAGGATATTATGTTTTACTGTGAAAGACAAAAACTTATTGAATAAGTTTTTTAATTTATTATAACTCAAAAAAAGAAGTCTAAATAATCCATTTTTTTTAGAGATTCATCATCAGATTCATCTTCTGAAGTATAAGTACCTGACTGTTCGACTTCAGCTATCAAGTTTTGAGACTCCAGCAAGGATTGCACAGAGGAGCCGTCCAGCGAGACATCTGTAAAACCATCAAATAATTAAGATATGAGATACAATTGTTCATTTGTTTATATAATTAATTTCTTAATTAATTAATTAAATCGTTCATTCTTCTTATTTTAATCATTGACTTAAATTTAATTCATTTATATAAATGTAAGTATTAGTTTTTCTATTTTAAATTCTATAATGAACTATAATGAGTCTCAATAATCAGATCTATCATATTTCCATTGATGACTTCAATTTTTTAACAATTTGATTCTTTTGACTACATGATTAGAGAATTTATGAATCCTAACTTATACATGTATAATATGCACTGAAGAGGATCAAATCCGGAACCATTTACAATATGATTGTTCAATATATATTAATTACTGTCAATAATACGTACAATAATTTATACACAAATAACTATATTCACTTTTATAAGCTTTCCTTCCCTAAGAAGCCTTTGAATTATTTATTTATTATTCCAGAGCCTTATTTTAATTTTCAAATATATAATGAAACAAAAACAACTACATTATTCATTGTATATCAATTATTGCAAATACATACAATAATACATGCATAAATAATATGTTACAAGCTTTCCTTCTAGTTTTCGAATTATTATTCCAGAGCCTTACTTACTTAAATTTTCAATATATAATTAAACAAGATCAACTATTATATTACTACTAATTATTATAAATATGTATCAGGAAATAGAAGCATGTGTTATTTTTTATCATTATTTTATTATGATAATGATTTGGTTATGACGTTGCAAATTTTTTTATGATGATAATGGTAACCAGAATTGGAAAAGTCAAAGTTGTAACGGATTCAAAAAGTTACTTGTTTCTGAAAAAAAGTAACTTGCAACAAGTTACTTTTACTATTATATACTTGTAACAAATAAAGTAATGTGTGCATCACTGCATTACAAGTAACAAATTATTTTTTTCAAAATAATTTTCATAAAAATATAGTGGTGACAACTTTTCAATGTGACTTCTCCAATCTTGATACAACTTAGCATTTAGTTATTGTTACAATCATAAATCAAAAATTGCAGCGTTATTATCAAATCATTATTAGAAAAAATAACGGTAAAAGTAACGGAATATTATTGTACTTCCATTCTCTGGTAACATAACAATTCATACATGAATAACTGTGTTGGCTCTTATAGGCTTCCTTTCTAGCCTTTGAATTATTATTTCAGAGTCTGTTCATTTTAATATTCAAATAATTAAACAAGAACAAGTAATACAACAAACATCTTCAGATTATAAAAGTATGGTTTTGGGAGTACGCAAAGCATAGATCGCTACAAATTTATAAGATGCATCGAGGCAGGTTAAGTCGACGACCCCCATTTTTTATGTCTTTCAAATCCTAAAAATCTGCGCACTTTCAGTCTCTCGTACTACCTAGCGTACTTGAAATTATCGTCGCAAGACGAGCTCGTGGAGATGCGATGCAGAAAGAAAATGACAGTCTACTCCATGCCCGAGGAACGAAGGCTCGAGGTGGATTGTTGACGTTTCCGGGATCGGTCAACCCCGCCTATTTCGGTCGACACTCGTCTTACCTGTCAAAACATCGAGGATAGACTGCGCCATGTTTCGCTGTAGCGATCAGCACACTGTCATTGTAACGGAGGCACTGACTTCTAACTCGCGCGGATCGGCGGGATCCGCCGAGATGGAAACATGACGAGCATCACTCTCGCGTCCCCGTCGTTGCCGAGACGGCGCCAGCGCACTGATCGATACTTAACCTCAAAACGAAACATCGCATCACAGAGCAATCAGGGATGCCATTTTACAGATGCCAGGTGTTCGAAATGATTCCAAACGTGCGTGACCCTGTTTACGTCTAACTAGTAACTTTCTATTAAATTATCTTAATTTCAAGATATTTAAAGAACGATATACTAAACTTTGGTACAATGTGCATCAGAATGATTAATTAAATACTCATATCATATATTTATATGCATCGCTGAAATTAAGATAATTCGATAGAAAGTTACTAGTTGGAAAGTATTAGTTATTATTACGTGAGTTATGGTCCTTTTACAGTAAGCCGTTATATAGTCATATATATAGTCATATATAGTCATAAATTAGAAGTCAGAAACTAAAAATTAACCACAGTCAATTGTTATCTTTTGGGGATTGATTTTGTATCCTGAAATGAGGTAAAAATTATAATACTCGTATTCATGGTCAGGCTTTATATTATATTTAAGGCTTCTTTAAATTTATCTTTAGATACTCTACGAATTATTTCATTGGCTGCTGAGCATCTAAAGATAAATTTAAGGAAGCTTTAAGCACAAGGTCTGATTATGAATAAAAATGGGACATAAAAGTGAGCGAATTTACTAGAATACTGATTATTTCATTGGTCAACACCTAGTAAATTTGCTCGTTTTTACCGTGAAGATACAGAATCGACCCCTTATCTTCTGATTTATGACTAATAACTTATTGTAATGGTCATTCTACAATAAGCCCTTAGTCATAAATCAGGAAATCGATTCTGTATCTTGAAACGAGGTGAAAATTATATAAATTTTTTATTATTGATGTAAATTTGTTATTATTAACATAAATATTTGGCTCAAGCATTACTAAATTCATGATTTTTTATGATATAAATGTTCCATAAACAAATACGCATACATGTAAAGCTATAATATCTTATACATTGTAGAAAAATTACAATTTTTTCTCTGCAGTTATCATCTCTGTTGATAATCAAATTTTGATGATAACACTGAAATCACAATTTTAAAGAAAAATCGAGTATTTTTGAGTTCTAAATGCATAAATATGTCTATTAAACTAATAAATCATAAAATAAGTACAATATTATCAGTTTTTAACTCTTAACCACTTTAATATTCTCAAGAATGCGAATCTCCCATAAGAATGT
>Ga0157364_1005744_pt1 | contig 12674 bp, 7 predicted proteins | sample AttsexASBM2_FD_111476 | JGI IMG/M metagenome (GOLD analysis project Ga0157364, IMG submission 111476) | Fungus gardens microbial communities from leaf cutter ant in Ribeirão Preto, State of São Paulo, Brazil - Atta sexdens ASBM2 | ecosystem: Host-associated > Fungi > Mycelium > Unclassified ... | reverse complement strand
TGTGTGTGTGTGGGTGTGTGTGTGTGTGTGTGTGTGTGTGTGTGTGTGTGTGTGTGTGTGTGTGTGTGTGTGTGTGTGTGTGTGTCATATGATATATTTTTATAACGCAAGTTATTTAAAATATTGCCAGGATAACTCAAGGGATCCAGCGTGCCCTGTCTTGCGTATTTACGCGTTTATTATGATAATCTATATAAACGATAAAGTTTATAAATAAATTATCCGAGGCACAAAAATATCTTTATACATTTCGCATTTAATAAGTAATGATGGCATCGTAAAAAATTCAGGTCACCGATTCGTGTGAGTTTACAGAATAAATCGATCCTCGATACTTTCTATTTCAAAGACAGAACACCGCGAGAACGTGTTAAAAATCGTTGAACAGTTGAAGAGTTGAATAAACGAGCAGATTCAAAATAAAAGCTCGTTCATTTGATTTAAAATAGTAAGTAAGCTATAAATATAACAGCAATATAATTCTGCAATCTTCACTGTCTAATTGATTTGTCTTTAAAATAGAATCAACTTTAAAGTACAGACACTATTAGTTTTGTATCATTATTTCGAATTGCATATTTAGATTATATTAGATATATGATTTAAATGCTACTTTTTTTGAAAATTTTCATTGTGTCTGTATGTATAAATGTTTGAAAAAATAAAAAATGAAAAAAATGGTCTTAAATTAGAAAAACAAGACCGTTTATGAATAAATCAATTAAATATGAGACACACCAATTACGGTTAATGTCGGATTAATACATAAATATATATTTTAAATAAATTTATCTTAGAAATGACTGCGCACCGATTATTTTTCAGATCTGTTTATGATGTACTCTAAGACCACAAATATGTACAAAATATTTAAAATAAATCTTAAAAATATTTATAAACATTTTGTAAATATTTTATAAATATAATTATTTTATAAATAATTTTATAAATATTGTATACTATCTAGGAAAGGTGTGTGTACATGTGTGTATTAAATATGACATACATAAATGAACTATTGTTAAAAAAACCTATATAAAAACTATTGGATAAATGTATTAAAGGTAATTAAATTATGTAATTACTTTGGAAAAGAGAGACAATTTGCTTTTTCTTTGCCCTTCCCTCCACAGTTCAGAGAGATGAGGAATCTTATTGTTAGTTCCGTCGCACAATTCAATTATTCTCGGATTCAAAAGCCGACGAGGGAGCACGCCACCGAAAAAAAGATTACCCAACAATAAAAATACCGCATCAAGATCCCTAGCCTAACTTCGGTGAGATGGTGATATTTCATTGTCGACAATCCACATTTCTGAGAGACCCCTCCTGCAGTTCCCAGCCTAAGATGATTTACATTCCGTCTACCCGATTGTAGTCGTCAGAGAATATCGTAACTAAAGAAGGGAAAGCGCGCGATTTCTGACGCACCTTCTCTTTTCTTCCTTCCTTCCTCTCTCACTCTTTCTTTCATCTCTCTTTCCTCGTAAGGTTGCCGGTGAAATCTCGCAGAAATGTGCATCACACGCGTTCACGATGTGTACACAGACGCGTTTACGCGAAGCATTCAAGATACTACGTGCTATAAGTTATCCACCCAGCGAACATTTGTACAATACGTTATATTTTCTATTCCCCGACGTCTTCCTCTCCGCTCACCGGTTCATTCAACGCGTACATATTCCGCTCGAGCGATTTTCATATCGAGGGAAATCGAGCTTCCTCGCGAATTCTTTTCCATCTTCCGTAGTTCACTTCCCGGGGAAATTATAAGTTCGTAATGACCCTTGCCCACTTAGTTTACACGGTACAATAAATGTATAATGCGAGATATAAAAGAGGGAATGTGCCGCTTCGCGATTTCGCGGCCCGCAGATATTTTCTTACAGTTATAATTCTCAACAAGAGAAACGGTTCGCGTTCGCCTTTTTACCTTTATTACACGGTAATCCCCCGAGACAAAATGGAATGGAGCGCTTTATGACGTGACAATATTTGAGTCGGTGTAGAAAAAAAAAGGATATATGTTACATATATCGTTTATTCGTTAGAAATGGATGTGCTACCTTTTTGAGATTATTGAATATACTACCGTTACGTGTATAATAAAATTTTCCCTGAGAAATTATTTTGCATAGAGATTACTTTTTGAATTAAAAGTGGATCGATATATCGATTTGCATCAAATTTAGGATGTCAAACATTACGTCTTCCACATAAATAACGGAAAACAGACATTGGGAAAAGCAGATATTAATTAAAACTCGAAATATCTTGAAACTTTTAATGAACCTCGGGATACCTATGATTCATGATTAATCCGTTATATTTCTACGGCATGCTTCTCCGATCTCATCTCAAATAAATATTTCGGATTTCATTACAGAATTTTGTTATTTAATAACGTGTAATTTAAATATTAATTAAAATAATGCATATCATATCACTCGAAAACCAGTACGCAGATTGCAAATTACGATACATCCCGTATCGTATTGTATCAATTCGAGATAATATCGAAGCGTGGCGGATTGGATACCGAATACCTACTGAAAATTCGCATGTTATTTTAATTTTCACATTAATTCCATAAACTCTAAATCAAAGCCACATTAAAGAGCTTTCTGATGTACAGTCAAAAATATCTTGTAATGAAATTCGATCTTTGTTGCATACTAATGGCAGAATTACGTTATCGACGAAAATCGTTGGAAATTCTATCGATGCGTCTCATACACACTGTGTTTCGCGGCAAGATCAATTCAAATTTCTCAACAGATACGCGTCGCTCTTTAACTCGAGTTGACTAGATTGAATTAGCGGGCCTCTTCATTCGCTGTGTCGACACGCGTTGGCAAACGTTCCGTTTCGATGCCTCATCGCGGAACCAGAAGTTCGGCCCTCTGACATCTACCTTTTCCTCCCTCCTCACCAATCCGCCACACAGTCGTTTTCACCGAGATTCACGGGATTCCTCTTAATTGCATACGGTAATTATTGTTTGCGCACTAAATACGTTGACACGCACAGTTCGTCTCTAAAATTACGCTACGAAGTTTGTCATAACGTACTGTAAACGCCAAGCTGATTCTAAAATAAATATAACTACGTGACGTAGTGAAGATGTAGAAATGATGAGAGAGTGAAAAATAAATAATTGAAAAAAATATTTGAATCGATGAGAAAGAGAGCACTAATTACGTCATTAAATAGTTACGTTTATCAAATGTTTCAGTACTAACAAAAAGCTATTTAATTTTAGTTTCGGTAAAATATATAGTAATAACATTATTTTTGGGAATTTAAATATGGTCTATATATTTTTAACGTATCTTTGTTTCCTGAAATATTAATCTTATTAAATGAAAAATTTTAATTCAAATTTGGATTCATCCTGTATACAATATTGAGAAAAAAATCAACATAAATTGTATAGTATGCTCTAAATATTTTATTTTATTTTCAAAAATTTGAAACTTGTATGGTAGATCACAACATTTCTGATATAAAAGATTTCTAGAGATAAAAATATTTTTCAGTATTAGTAAAAAAACTCTTTAATTTTAATTCCAATGAAAAAAACCAAAAATTACTTTTGAAAAATTAAATATAACATTCAACAATTTTTGGCAGGTCCTGATTTCTGAAACGTTTTTATCTATTGAATGAAAAACTTCAATTTCAAATTTAGACTCATATCGTTTGCATTCAACATCAATAAAAAAATAAATTTTATAGTATTTTACAGACATTTTATAGTATTTAACAGACATTTTATTTTATTTTCAAAAATACTAAAAATTCAAAAATATACAGTGATACAGAGATGATGTTACAACATTTCTGATATAAAAAATTACTGAGGATAAAAAAGTATAATGTATTCAATCTTATGAGTAAAATTCTAAAACATAACACAAAAATTTTGATACTTACGTTATCATTTTATTTGAGAACTGTAAAGAGTTTAATATGAAAATAAAAGGGCTATGTACTTTTTTAAATATTATACATGACTCATTTTCAACATTTACTTTAGGTCCTGTGAAAAGTGTCCTATTTGCACTCAAAGTGATATCTATTCATTTCAAGATCAATAAGAAGAAAAATTTACTTTCGAACAAAAGTGCCCTTTCTGCCGATTCATTTATACGTCTTTAGAGAAATTTATATCTAAATTGGATTTCTTTTCGATAAAGAAAAAAGAGTTGACTGTTTGATGAAGTGGCATTAAATTCTAAGCAAAAATAATTAATTTTTGTACATTCAGATATTGAATTAAATCGAAAATCGTACTACGCTGAGGAAATAATATTCAGGATGCGCAATTATCTCGTGATATACATACATACATACATGTCGTAATATACATACATATACGCTCGGTACCTCCTGCCAACTTCGAGTTTCATCCCTCCATGAATAAAGCTGCAATTAATTGCATACGATAATTATTGTTTACGCAGCAAATACATCTGCGCATGCACAGTCTGCTGATGCAATCCTAAAATCTGCATGATAATCTCTGCCTTGTAGAATGTAAAGCCTGTAGAGGACATTGATCTTTATTCAGAAGAAGAGGAAACAACAGACGAAACGCGACGACGCGCGACGCAGAGTCCCGATTACAGCTGTAATACTTATTGCTGCACAGCTGTGCGTGACATAGCGTTGTTACTAGATGCGAGATTGATCTTTATGTGAAATAGTTATTTAGAATTATTGTTGCTCTTTTATCAAAAAGATATCGCAATATATGTGAAAAATATTCGACGTAATCAAACTGAATCTGGAACATTACAAATTACATTGATCATCAATTTAATAATGAAGTTAATAAGCATTTTAAATCACTGCAAAGAATTTATCATGAAAATATTCAAGTTTATAATTGCATTTCAAATACGAAATCAATGTGCAGTTTATAGAACTGAAAAATGTATTTTTATAAAATCTATATGAATATATATTATTATCTAATGATCAAAATTCATTTCAGCCGAAAATAGAATTCTTCCTCTTATTTAATTTATTATTATTAATATAACTTCTACTTAAAATTGTAAACTGTATATTTCTCAAAATTATTTTATCTAAAAAGATATAATTGAGATAATAAAAAGAGATAATTAATATTACTTTCCAAAGTAATATAAAAATAAAATCAGCGACACAAATTTAAGAGCAAATTTAAGATGTCAAATTAATTTATTAAGCTATAATGATCTTTATGAATAACGAATGATAATAACACTGTACATTAATAATAAAAAGATTGTCATATTAATAAATTATTCGACGTCTTGAAGAATTCCGCACTAAATTATGAAAATTAGATTCCAGTGAAATGAGACAATTTTCACATATATTATAGCTTATAATATGGCAAATAAAAAATGTTACATACACATGGCTCAAGTAATAGACAGTTCTTGAGCTATATATTGTATCAGGCATGTATAATTTGTGTTTATAAAATATCTTTGATACACACATAGCTCGAGGACTATCTATTATTGATGTCTTGTGTCTGTGATATTTTCTTATATTCACAACATTATATCTAAGCTACATCATGCGATAACTAATTCATTCATCGGGATCCAATTTTCTATACAAGTGTGGGATCCTTTGCTTATTGAATTTAATGTTTAAAGACAATTGTTTTGCATATTACGAGCCATATTGATATTTATTTATTTTTTTTATCTGCTATCTTTGAAAAAAATTTAAAAATTCGTTATCTATTTTCACCACGCGAAATCTAATGCAATCAATGCACCGGAGATAATTAATGCTATAATTATAGTGTCATTGGTTATCCTACAAAGAATTAAATTAATATGCTACCTAAATTAAAATAAGTGTACAAATACTTTTTTAATAAAGTATAATTCTTCATTACGCATAGGCTACTATATTTGGATCATTATATTTCTTTGTTTATAATAATTTTAAGAAACAATTATTATTAATAAATTGCTAATTAATGCTTATTTTTTACAAATAAAGCGTCTTTTTACAAAAAATCTTCCCTGTACAAATACTTTTTACATTCATTGTGTAACGAACACTTATACACACGCAACGTGCACGACGCAGTCAACAATTTAATGAACTGCGCAACTAATTGTTCGTAATTAACACTCGGATATGTCACTTACCTCAAAGTCCACGTGACGGAGAACCGCGAGAAATAGGATCCATAAAATGGTGGCGCGTGAGGAAAGCCAAGGAAAAAAATATATAAATTGCAATCGCAACGGCCATACATGTGCGATATATACTCGCGGCACGTGAAGTAATAAAACGCGCGCACCCTTGCCAAGCCCTCGCAAGGCTTCACCTCCACCGTCTTATTTTCCATTCGAGTGTGGTCAGTCCGTCGATGGCGTGGAGTCTACGGTGTCCGTTCCGTCGGCATCATTAAGTCTCGAAGTACAATGGCCGGTTGTAAGATTTAACCGCGGCAAGAAAAGATTACGGGCGTCGCGCCCGAGGGGGAAACGACATGCTCGCGACTTTGTTAATGTTCATGCCCACCGGCGCATTTGTTCTCCCTTTGTTCTGATCTCGTAACTCGCTCGAGTATGTAGAAGCAAAAGAGGAGCGACCTCGTCGTATGCTCGTTCAATGGATAATAGATTCAGGTACCTTATGAGGTAACGGATGTAAGTAGAGCCGTGTTCCTGAATATTGTTTTAAATTATCAGTCTCGTGACTTCGAGAAGAATATAAGAACTTTGAGAGACGTTTCTTGATTGATTTTTCGCAATTGGAAGCTTAATTGTTCTTCCAAAAAGACAAAATCTTATCTTTCCGCTTTTCGCGACTTATTTCTGACAAGAGAAGCACAAACAATGTTCTCGAACAATACGCAATTTCTATAAACAAATAGTACTATCTTATCTAAACTTATTGTGGCTACCGTCGCACATCGCGATCTTTACGGATGCCGCTGTTTGTACCATGAACATTTGATGATGTTCGTGTTGATACTATTGACGGTACGCCGCTGCGTTGGTCTTCGTGATAAGTTGGTCTTGGCCACTTCGTGGAACCGTAACGGAGAGTTGATGGAAGAAGAGTTGATTGCAGGTAGAATGAAAGAGAGAAGAAGAGCGGACGAAGAGACTGGCGAACGAAGGAATTGGAGCAAAGTTGAAGCAACTCCTTTCGAAGAACAGACTAAGTTACTACCGATGGAAAAGGGTTATTAGAAGGTTATACGAGAGTTTTATCTCGCAGCTATTTTTGTGACTGCACACGCAAGAGTTACAATATCAAGGTACATATCTTGGCAGTGGAACCGAAATAAGATGTCGAGACACAATCAAAAACGTTTTTCACAAATGCTATTTTGTAATCTTCAAATAGTAAAATTATCATAAAAATAGGATATTTATGTATTTGGATTTTTTAATTAGTAATTAAGATTAAGATATTGACTCTTGTCTTAAAATTGCTTTATTTTAAGTAAGCAAATATCATTAAGAAACCTTAACTATTTGATTTAGCGAATTTAAGTTCTTGTTTTGTCCTTTCGACCGTTGAGTTCAAATAAATAAAATATTTCAATTATGCGACTACTTTGTACACGCAAACACACACATATATACAAACACACACAAATGAAAAATAACAATTAACTCTCTTGAAATTCCTATAATGATATTCCTATAATGAAATTCCTATAATGATATTTTTAGAGCAATGAAATGACTATTGATACGATAGATTTTGAACAAAAAACAATACGCAAAAAAAAACAATTTTGTTGAAAAATAATAAAATCTAAAACTTTTAACTCGGATACAAGTCGGGAAATAATTTTGTTAAACTATTAAAATAATTATGTAGAATATTTAAGCATGATAATGCTAAAGTTTGGATATTCTAGTAATCAGTGTTTGAGTATCCTACATAATTATTTTGATAATTTAACAAAATTAGAATTTTCAGATATTTATGTGTGTATCTAGTTAAATATTTAAATATTTTATCAAAATCGTTTTTTCCATATATAGAAAATATGTACATTGTACATATGTTTAAAATACATATGTTTAAAATATTTTAATAACAATCACCCTATTAACATCATCATCGCAAACTTCGTTATGAATAACATTACTTCGTTATGGATTTAGTTATTTATTGCGCACAAGAATCAATAAACGTTAAGTAAGACAAGCGTAGTCGTGAAAAATTTACTGTAAGAATCGGATGTTTTTCTACTAACGTCCTACATAGAAAACTGTTACAGTGAAATTGTTCAGCTCTCGGTGCTTTTAAAAGGCTGCGGTAAATGGAACCTATAGCAGTTTAGACAAACGTGCTACGTTTGGACTGAAGGGATGCCCCTTTGAAAAACCTAGGGATTCGTTTCGTTCCCTACATAAAGTATCCCTTTTATCCGAACGGGAAAACAGGGAAACTATTGTTTGAATCGGTTGAGTCACATGGTCGAAAAATAAACGGTAAAAATGAATCCGCAAAACTTTCTTGTGTACGTTCCTTCGACTCAACTAGGATTATCCGAAGAAAGTGCAATGCTTTCAAAAACATGAATTTCCATGAGTAACATTTAATTGTAGCATGACGGCTACATTGCACTTAAATGAACAAATATTTCGACATCTGAAAGACCGGTCGTAATAAAAATAATAAGATGTACCTTAGCAAATTTAACATATATTATTAACACTTTGGCTGCCATGTGTATCGAATTGGATACATATTTATGTAAGTCCAAGACGTTGTGTGTAACAATTTGAATACACATATATTTTTTATACTATCATTTGTATATGAACACTTCGCATTAATTATATATAGTATTTGTGAATTTCTAAAAAGATCTATTAATTATAACTAAAGATTTAAAAAAAAAATATTTTATTAAAAAATCTATTTTAATAAAAAAATTTATTTAAAATTATATTATACAAATATTTTACAATTTATAGCGACGATAAATATGTTCATACTGTATATGATGCAAGAATGATACTATAGTATTGATAATAATAATATTGATAATAACTTTATTATATAAGTAATTTTAACTCATTCTTACGTATTTTTTTATGCTGTTTTAAGAATGAGATTAGAATTTGTTTGTTTATGAGCTTCAATTCTTTGCAACCAATATATCTCTTTTTAAAAACTTACACGCATTTTGCTAACAGCTTATCTATATGGCATAGAGAGTTCAAAAAGAATGCAATTGTTAATTATTATATCTGTATGTTAATTGTTATATCAATTTACAATTAATTTTCAAACACAAAATTCTTTTTCTGAACAATTCTGAAAAGAATTCTTTTTGCGTTTGAAAATGAATTGAATGACGATATACAATTGAAATTACTTTTTGTTTTATCTGGGCATCGCATAGAGTTATTTTCTTAATTAAAATGATTTTTATTCGAAGCTTTTTATAAAAGATCATATTAAAACAAGTAGCTATTGCCTATAAATCATTTATTTATATATCTAACAATAAGCAGAAAAGATAAGTAGAAGAATTTTTAAATGCATATTACTCAGAAACTCTTCTCCTAAATCTTTGGCAAATTTAAAAATATTATTAAAAACACAGTATCAATTTAACATAAGGAAAGTGAAAGTTTGTCAATCAGTATTTATCATGTCGCATATATCTTTTATACATACATGAAGTAGGTAACTCTGGCGAATACGCCGCGCTGGGATTTATGCCGCAGAAGTCAGAAAAAATAAAAGGAGTGGCACTAATTTTCCTGCAATTACTCTGTTGCATATCTTTATATTATATTAGTATTGTATCATGATTTCAATTTCTTACTGTTAATTACTAATATTAATAAAATTATTTTGAGTTGAATCGATTTGTCACTGAAATAAGTAGCGTCATCATAAATTATAATCTACATAAAATGATTATTGTAGAACGCGTAAAAGACTTAGTGATTATTTAATGATACATACGTGTAGAGAAATAGTAAAGCATGTTGTATAGCAAAATACAAGTTTGTTTTCGTATTCTTTGTTTAATTTGTTGTCTTGCATATTTCACCTGTTTGGGATACATGGCATTTTTAACGGACAGGATTTATGCCCAACCAAAGCATACATAGTGCGCAGATTGAATTCAATGCACTAAATACAATAACATTACATGAAATGTATACCTCATGTAATAACGCTTGTAATAGGATAACTGTAATTATTATCTATTATTTCATATACACATTTATCATTCTTATTCCTTTATAAACGCATTTTATAAATTATTGTGTCTTATTTATATACATTATTTATATACATTTATTTATATACATTTATTATATACATTATTTATATACATTTGTAAATTTTTCATGAGCTGTACATATCCCTCCCTCCCCTTACGAGCCATATACCTCACTCTTATGGAATATACGCCAAAAATGCAAGAGTTTCTAAAAGTTCTTTTTTTAATACGAAAAAATAAGTAAGTTTCAGATTTCTAATATTTTTTTATAGTGGTAGAAAGTTTTTACTGATATACATATATATATATATAATTCATTTATCTTAAAAATAGTAATAATACTTAATAAATTAAGTTTTTGTAGGTGCAGCGTATATACCAGAGTTACCCTAATAAATATTCACAAATATGAAATTAATTAAATTTTAAGTCATATATCAATTTTCACTTATTTTGTAAAAGTTAAGTATAGAATAGTGCGACATCAAGCGACTGATTACAAAAATTCGTGCGGTAGTTAAAATTAATAAACAATTGAAGCACGCGATTCATGTCTAACGATCATATTTTTTTAATTTAAGTGATATTAATTGCGACAGACGCCAGTAATAATTGCAGTGAGTTGAGCGTAATGAACCTAGAAAGATTAACCAATGCATGATAAAACGCTGCAAAATCTCTTGATGAACAGCGTTGTTACAATCGGTGCACTTTACTGGTGTATGAATTGTGGAAGCATTGCGTCTAAGGAAGATGTATTAAAAGCCAACGTACTTATGTCCGATGGAGAAGCGTAATCAAAGCTCGGGAGCATTTTGCTTCCTCCTTGGAGGAAGTAAAGTGAGTTGATGACGTGCATACCTGCGTACGTAATATCGGTAAGACATATCCCAAGTCGAATTTCCAAATTCGTAGTCAAACAACATCGTCAGACTGGTTAAAAGCGGCCGCATAGAGCATGGGTAACTATATTGCGGCTGTACCGTATTTATTGGTCTTAACTTATCCATTAAGTCGACGGTTGTGCGTTAGCTTTATTGTTCGTTGGATAATCATAAAGATGTAACGGCCGCGGCACGCGATATATATGTGCCTCGTGCCTGACGTGCCGTGGTTTTACGAGCTACGAAGATGCATAACGCAAAAGTCATACCATAGATTGTGCATGGACGACCGCACGATGCTAGACGATGGTAACCAATCATGTGATATCCGGCCGCATCCGTGGCCAACTATTGGCCGTTGTAACTTTGGTCGCAAATGTTTATTGAATTACTGCCGGGAGTTAGCGCTAATTCGGGGGATATTACGAGATAAATCCTATCTACATGTTAATAAATTGACAATATTGCAAATATCATGTATTACTATGCATTAACGTTTAGATATTGCATTTATGTAAAATACCGATATATCGTATTATGCCGCCGCAATATATTTGTATTATACATATTACGTTGCCACTGCTATTAATTAATATGTGATAATATTGTCAAGATATTATTTTGAAATTTTGCAAAATGAGGTGGTACAAAAATTAATAATAAAGACCGTAAAACGGAGGCATAATGTGATACTAAAGAAAGCGAAATGAATTGCCTCAATCAGTCTGAATGGCTCAAGTGGCTTACAAAGATCGATCCTATCCAAACCTTGTTACCTACGTAATGCAATAGCTCTTAAAGGGTAGCACAGACATATACTATAAGTATATAACAAAGATAAGCATATTAGGGGAGGATAGTTGAAACCGTACCGCCGAAAGAAAATAACGTGCGCGAATAAACTATATAAACTCGAAATAGAGAGGCAACTTATCCCGGAATTCATACGATACATAAGATATAATTTTAAGCATTATTAATATACCAAATATATTATTTATAAAAATTGTGAAAAAACGTTACAAATGTAATAATTACGCTGCCGATCTTAAATTCGCCCTGACTGTGGCGCATTTTAATTTTACACGATATCGATTAAATCAGTTGCAAGGAAAATGTATAATAGGTAACATAATACCGCGCATAGATTTGTACGAGTTTCAACGTATGTAAAATTAATGGAACGGAAATACAATACATCTGCGTTAATATATAGCGCGCTTTATAACTTTTCATTTCATGATGTGACTTTCGTTTCAGCTCACGACAGAGACGTACGATCTTTAAATTTGATGAATATAACGAAATAGAGAGAGAGAGAGAGAGAGAGAGAGAGAGAGAAAGAGAGAAGAGAGATTGGCATATTCATTAAAAAATTACATATATAAATTCTATTCCCTTATTTCAAAAATAATAGTTCAAGAGAGAAATTAAGTTTCCCAGAAGAGAGAAAAAATTATTTTTCAGCTTGATAAAATTTATAAAATAATCAAATAATGTTGCGAAAGAAGAATATAACATGAATATCACATGAATATAACATGAATATATAT
>Ga0157364_1005743_pt1 | contig 12675 bp, 8 predicted proteins | sample AttsexASBM2_FD_111476 | JGI IMG/M metagenome (GOLD analysis project Ga0157364, IMG submission 111476) | Fungus gardens microbial communities from leaf cutter ant in Ribeirão Preto, State of São Paulo, Brazil - Atta sexdens ASBM2 | ecosystem: Host-associated > Fungi > Mycelium > Unclassified ... | reverse complement strand
TAATGAATGAAGGAGCAAAAAAGTAGCAGAAATTACCTCTTTTTACTATATTCAAGGAAAAAAATCGATGAAGAGTCGATGCGTCTTTCTTCATGCCAAGTAAGAGTTTTAATTCAAGTATTGCGGTATATGTATGTTATAGTTTTTTCAACATGGAATTATATCTCGATAAAAGCGCGTAATATTTTAAAATATCGCATAAAAAATTACTATAATGTATATTTTATATATTATATATATAAATTTTTGTATGCAAAATTAATAAATTTAAGAATATGAGCTAGCTGTCCAAGAGCCTTAATCTGGAAAATAGAGGTGGACGAATCAGACTTTTATAAACTCCAATCAAATCGAATAAAATCTGGGACAATACAATATTTTAAAACAAATCGAATCAAATTTTCATGGATTTATATTAAAAGTTAAAAAAAATTATGTTAAAAAAATTAATCATATTCGTGTCAAACTCTATTTCTCTCAGAAAACGAATCGAATCGAATCCACTATGATTCGATTTGATTTAAATTCGAACTGATTCGCTACTAGTGTATATTAGAAAATCCGATATAATATTTTAATAACTAATTAAACAATTGTCTATGCTGACGCGATATAACAAAAATTATAAAAATAAACGTGAGTTTTTTATTTTTAAAAAAACTTTTCAAAAATATTAACTTTTAAAAATAACTTTTCAATAGCTAGAAGCACGCACACAATGACAAATATTGAAGCGTTATCTTTCGGGAGAGAAATTACATTTTCTACTAAATTCAGTTTGTAAACGTGCGCGGTTACGCTTCCGCGCTGTTAAATTGGAATAAAATCATTTCTCGCTCTGTCTCGATTTCTCCGAAGTGCAGTGCAAGGATTTCTGTAATTACGCACTTGCAGTACATCGACGGCGGTAACATTGAATTTACTGCGGTACTGACTTTGGTCTGGCATTGGCTACACTTCTCTGAATGAAATCAATGGGCGTAAACGCACGTGTTAAGCGGACGGCATTGTTGCGCCAGCAACATTGTTCGAAGCAGGTTATTGTTACATTATGCCCGCATTATTGAGCCTTATTACGAGCAGACGTTTAAGGCAGCATATTCCACGCGACTTACGTTTGATGCACAAGCGCCAGTGAAAGCAAGGAATGCGCATCAATAGCATGCTGAGAGTCATACATTCGCGTTTTGATACAAGTTGATATTGAGTGATAAATATAACATAAACTATCGATTTTATTGCTTGCATAAAAAAAATCAATAAAATTGATTAATTTATATATTTTTTTACATTTATATGTCATTTTTATTTATATCAATTATTAATTTTACTATTATCAGTTTAAAATATCAGTTTTATATTAATATAATAATTTATTGTAATAAAATTTGTACTGAATTTAAAAAATTTGATAGATTTTAAAAAATGTAAAAATAATTTAATCTATATAATCTGTATGATAATTGCAAATATATATGCAATGTGTAATGAATGTAAAATACTTTACTAGTGTAAACGTTATAATGATATTATGGATTAAAATATTATAATAATATAATAAATTTAATAAAATAAACTTTCTTTTATATATATATATATATATATATATATATATATATATATATATAAGTTTAAGAATAAAATTGAGCTCTCGAGATTAACAATAAAAAATATATTAACAGACAGACAATTGAGAGCAAAAATTAAGACACAGTAATTAAAACATTGTACGTTAACAATGTATTTCGAAGACCTTATACCAAATATGATGAAATCGGATGTTTCGGCTCAGTTCGAACCATTATCAGCGATGTCCAAATAAAATCAATAATAATTCCCGATAAGATAGCCCTAAGTAGCTAAGGGAGTCTCCTCAAATTCAAACTTGCGAAGCATCATTGTCATTTAATTGAATATCTAAATGATTATTAAAGAATCAATAATTTTTATTAAGACAAACCAAGCATAAAATGATCAAAGAACTCTTTCTTTCATATGATTGTTTCTTTTATATGAAAATATAAAAATTTAGAATAAAATTGCATGATTATATTATTATATATAGTAAGTTACATAAATTGATCAAAAATCTCGTCAAAAATTAATATCAGTTCTACTAAATTTTTTACGTATTATTAACATGCACAAAACAGGATGTAACTGTTAAATTTTTATCTATATTACATATTTCTCATTTATTTCAGATTTTTCACATTTTTGTCACAAAATTGCATATTAATAACAATATAAAATGTTGATTGAGGATACGATATAAACGATCTATACATATTCAACAACTCTCTCATGAAATACAAAAGTTCATGATTTTTTATGATCTATAACAATATATAAAATATTGTATAAATATATTGTAATATTTTGCTACCATTTCTTTAATCATTTAGTATAGTTATGTAGTAAACACGCTTGGAAAAATAAACATTAATTTGTGTTATGAAAATTATCTCATGTTTTAATTCAGAAGTAGAATGTTATTTTATTATATTGTTTATATCATACAATAGAATTAAATCAAATAACTTGTAACAGTTATTTTGAATTTATCTCGAATATCTATTATTTATATTATTGTATTTTTCAATGTTTATTTTCCAATGTTTACTCTCTAATATTATTTTCGGACATTAAGAATTAATTTCACGCGTTTCGAAAAATTATAATCTCCAATACATATATAATTACAAATAATTGATGAGACACTTTATTTGATTACTCAGTTATTAAACCATAAAATTTTTTTAGATTAAAGTAATGATAAGAAAAACATAAACAAAATTAACATTAAAAAACTTTCTTATCGTATTGGTACAGGTCAATTATGACAAAATTATAGACATTTGTATTTAATATTTTTTAATAGTTATAGTTCCTTTTATAGTTTCTAAAATATAGAAAATGAGATTTTCTTTAAAGGAATATTTTCAAATCGTATACCAACCAAAATAGAAAATTACTATGTGATTAGATTTGCATGTATTTTATTTCTGCAAAGTTTCAGAGTTAGTATTAAAAATGTTTGGATTTGCGCTGAATCTTCTCCATAAGCAGGAATAGCATCAAAAGTTCCATCATTTTTAGAACATCACAGTCTCTCTTTCTCTCTCTCTCTCTCTCTCTTCTTCTTCCTTTCTTTTTAGAAATCGGCAGAACATGAGATTTGCAGACTTTTAATTAGAAGATAACGATCTTCATTAAAAGTTCCAACATTCCGACTAAGATTCGACGGCGAGTATCGTCAGAAAGTAAAATGATTTCGGCGAACAAAGTTTTGAAAAAAAGAGAAGACGACGAATCTCGAACCGCAATCTCGTCGATCTCGAGAACCTCATCTATTTAATCATAAAATTATCCATCGGCATCACGCTTTTTAACAAGGTGTCGACGTTTAGGACTAAAATTATAAAGCCGATAGGTGTGGACCACCGATCGATTTTCTCTCATTCTGCTCTTTTTTCTTTCTTTTTTTTTTCTTTCGATATTTTAAAGTGCTTCGTTTTTGCCACAACGTTGCTCGCGTGCTTGTATTCCAGACAACGTACAAGGTGTCTGCACTGTACGACGAGGACTTTATTAGCATTTTATGCCATGTATCACCTCGTGCGAGCATCGATGTCAGTATATATACCTCATTTTTTTGTAATATCGAGAATGTAGGAGAGAAAAGAAAAGAAAAAGGAGAGAGGATCGCTCAGAAGTGTTGCATTTTCAAAAAATAAGGAATCTCTTAACCCCCTCCCCCTCCCTTTCCCCTAGTAATCCGAGCGAGCGTCTCTTGTGTCGCGCTTATAACCCCGCAATAATCTAGAGCTACTATTTTTCGAGTACACTCTGTATGTATAACATAATATACATAATATACCTTCGTCAGAATGATCAACGTTAATTTATTATACAAGATTAATGACTCGCAGGATCCGTTGTATTGTACGATTATCCACGTACACGAGATTATTATGTAATTAGCCGCGTACGAGCGTGAAGCTTCCCTTTCGATTAATGCGAAACGCTGTTCTTCCGGCGCAATATCCGCTCTTCCGTGCTCCAATTATTTGCCCGCGTGAGCTGTTACGGCGAACGCCGGGGTCCGAGAGATTATTTCTTGCGTTGCACTTTAATCCTTCGAGCCTCTCTCTGTCCCACGTACAATAAAGTTCTCTTATAGAATCGAAAGCACTCGATCAAAGAAACGTTCGTTTAAAACGTCCTCCCATGCGCGATGATTTTCTTCTCTATTCTCATTTTCCTTTTTTCTGCTCTCTCTCTCTCTCTCTCTCTCTCTCTCTCTCTCTCTCTCACCTGCTCTCACCTTCTCTCTGTCTCTTCTATTTTCTCTTTTTTCTTTCCTATCTATTAATTTAACTCGCTAGAAGCACGCATGGTATTCACGATAACAATTAAAGGCAGATAACCATGCACTCATCAGTTTTATATCAAGTGTCGGTGATTGCAAAGTGATTGCCGGACATCCGGTCAAGTGACGATCGAGCTCTGAGAACGGTTCGTCTTTGCGATAAATGTGAGCCTCACGACAACGAGCAATCCCGTTCTCACCGCTTTAATCTCCCATAAATTGCGAAAGCGGAAGACAGACGAGAATAATTGTTGAATAATGGCGCATTTTTTGTCTTGTTTCAATCACTTCAGTGTTCATCAGCAGAGCGCTATATAGGACATTCTGCTATTCTATTGATATTTCCTTTGAGAAATGCATTCTTTAATTAAATACTGACGCAGTAACTCAATAAAGATATTGAATATCAAACGTTACGTAAAAGAATATCTCGGCTGTTCCGTGATTTCTACATTAATACTCGATGTACTTCGAAATAATTCTTTCAATTAATAACAATCTAATTTTACGAAAACTTCACATGATACACTATTAATAACCTTTAAAATTTAATAAAATTGGCATTGCTTTTTTTGATTGATGACATCAGCTTTACTAAGTTTCAGATCATAAGCTATTGAAAGTAAAAAGTTAGGAAAAATGAACGCTTCGGTACTTCGCTCGTCGAGTGATTTCACGTCTTGCGACGGAAAGTCTACGACTATATAAACCGGTTGGAAAAACGAGACTTGGATTAAAGTAACTTCGTCAGAAAGTGCAAAGAAGACCGTTGGATAAGAGAAATAGGAGAGATTTTCTCGTGAAGAGGGACAGCGGATTTCACGGTTCGCATCTTTCATCTATGTTACGCGCGTTTCCTACGTAGATGTATGTGTAAGTGAGTGAGTGAGTGAGTGAGTGAGTGAGTGAATGAGTGAGTGAGTGAGTGAGTGAGTGTGAGTGTGTGTGTGTGTGTGTGTGTGTCTCCGAAATAATATATTCCTTTCTTTCACGCACGGGTGCCGGAATAAATGAATGATACGTACAAACAGCACCACGTTGTAAATGTGAAGAACGTATTTTAAGAAATTCACGGAACAGCAACCGTCATCCCTGGTCCTAAGTCTGGTAGAAGTACCGGGTAATCTCTCAGCGCTTTTGGCCATTTTCAGTCAATTGTTGGGCTGCGTGCGTCAGTCCTCGTTGTTGTCACCTGGTTGCCGTTGCTGTAAAACAGAAATGACATAAAATGTCAGAGAAGAAAAGAGAAAAATTCGCCTTAAGAGATAGACAAAAAGTTTCTGAGAGAAAAGATAAAAATGGATTTAGGTTTTGCATTAAATATATATGTGTATATAAATTGTATATACATATATATGTGATGCATGCAATTAAATAAATATAATGAAAAAAAATGTACGTCTTTAAAAAGTAATTAAAAAAGTATGAAGCGTTAAGTAGTGATACAGCTAAGAAACTTTCGCGAGGTTACTTTTACGCAGCGTGAGATAAAATAAAAATAAAGAAACAGTTTACGACTGCCTAAGGAAGCGTTTAAGAAAGTAATCAACAAGTTTTCGACCGTCTATTGCCCAAGAAAGTAATCAACGAGTTTTAGTTTCAATGTCGGAATCTTCGTTACTGCTTGCTTATACTCGTTGGACAATAGATGAACTTAAAGCTCTTTTTGTTCCAGTTCGATGTAAACTTTGTCGGAACAACATCAGTGCGACTTCATGGATCAACAGTGATTCGAAAAGTTCTATTGTAAAATGCATTAATGTACCGAAAAATTATCTCTTTTTGATCTTGATCTTCAAAAAAATCTTCAAAATTTCTATCGTTCAAAAAATGTTCATATCTATTCTTGTGAAATATGCTTTTCAGCAATAAAGGGATATAATATTTGATCATATAGATTCGCATGTCACTGTCTGCAGACGACAGTTAACAAAAATCGAGAAAAGATTTCTTGTTCAGGCAATTTATAGTGCGCGCCGGAATTGCATTCGGAAAACGCTTCCTTGAAAGCAACTCTCACCTTTAGACGACAGACGTTGAAGCGCTTCTTCCTTTGCGAAGGAGCGAGTTAAGTTTAATGTCGTTAGAATTTAGAAGAGTAAGGAATGCTCCGCTTGCCGTCGTTATACCACGGATGCTGGCAAAGATATCGGAAAATTGACGTAATTCGATAATCGCATACTCGATGGGCTTCCGCCAGATATATATATATATATATATATATGTGTGTGTGTGTGTGTGTGTGTGTGTGTGTGTGTGTGTGTAGCGTATATCGGCGCAGATAAGAAGGTATGATCGGCGATGTAGGACATTGATCGAGTATCGAGAGAGTAATTTTCGCGTCGGTTCGAAGCGAAAGCAGCGTTGGCACGAGCCCAAGCAAAGACGATTCATAGATTTTGATCTAGGGGATCAGGGTTAGCCATAAGGGACCACCTACTTTTCCGTTATATAAACAGCTTTACTTACACGACCGATATATTAACTTCAGATGGATTCTTGAAGTTGCGACATTCTCAAAATAAACGATTCATGCATTTTTTTTCAGATTTCTTAGATCTGTTTACCAACCAAAAGATAGAATAAATCTTCTTCCCTCGATATTAGCAGTCACTTGAATTATAATACAAAATGGCGAAATAGTAAAATAAAAAGAGAGCCTCAGTTATATCCAATGGAGCTAACCTTGGATTTGGCACATAATGTCGTTTTACGTTGCCAAGAAATGTGAAGGCCCACCTACGCTCTAATGCATCACATCCTCTATCTCCGTTCTTCCCCTTGCCACCCTTTCCGCGGTTCTTTCGTATGCATACGCGAGTCGCATTCCATGTAAGAATGCACGAGAACGCCAAGTATTTTGCTGCACGAAAAGCTGACACGACAGATTGCATGGGATATTTCAGTTCTTTGTACGTATAACGATTATACCCGCATTGAAAAAGCAGTGAGATAAAGTTGAACATGTCGAAACGACGTCGTTAAATATCTTTTTGAATTCTAGATGATAGAACTTGATATCTAATAACCTGATAATTTATAGGGGAGAGTTGCCGAATGCGTATCATTTAACTTATTTTTTTATTATATTTCTTTGATATCTGATTTGTATGCAAATAAACGTTGGAAATTGTAGCTTGATATTTATGTACTTATATTTTTCACCAATAATAAATTAATTTATATGAGTCTTTTCGCAACATATTGTAATAAAGATTTTGGCAACTGATCGTAGGTATTAAATCATATTATTTTTAAAAGTATCGAATTTATTAATAATGAAAGATATAATATTAATAAAATAATGAAAGATATAATATTAATAAAAGTAATCATTAACTCATCAAAATAACATTAATACTCATTTTATTATACATTTATTAAAGAAAAAGATTAAATATTTAGAAATTGATAAAGAACAATAATAAAAAAATAAAGTAAAATCGATTTGAATTTATTTTTGAATTGCAATTGACATATTTTTATTCATATCAATTAATTTTACTATTATCAACTATATATTATTCAGTATTTATTGTAATAAAATGTGATATAATACGATTTAGAAAACTTGATAGATTTTCTAAAAACATCGACTTAATTTTTTTAATAATTGCAAATATACGTAATTGTAAATAAACGTATATACAATAAATGTAACATATTGTACAATAAATTTTGTTTTATGAAAAATGAAAATTCAGAATAAAATTGCACGATAATATTATCAACTATTACTATTATTAAACAACTATTACTACACAATTGTTCAAAAATTAACATCGCTTGAACCTGATTTTTTTAAGTATTATTTAGCACGCACAAAACAGGATGTAACTGTTAAATATTATGCACTTTTCATTTATTTCATATTTTTCATATTTTTGTCACTCGACATTAAATTGCTTATATTAGGAAAAAATATAAAATATTGAAGTACAATTTATGCGAGCGGTATAATGCATTCAGCAACTCCCCTATATAATTTAGTAATCTATTTATCGCATTATCCCCTCATTTAAATATGTATATTATAACTCTCCAATTTTTTTCAGAACTTGATGTTAGGTTATTATAAAGGAATATTAATTTATAGTTCGTAGTTATAGCATCGCACTGTTCTGTGAATTTCGATCCGGTGCAAGATTGCAATTCGGCAGAGGAAAATTGCATTTGTGTGGTCACAACTCCTATTCGTACTTGTATATCGAACGAAACATACGTAGCAACTACTCGATCTTCTCGATCGACACACACGTTGTGTACAAGGAATCTTCTAAACAGTATAAAAGAAGAATAAAAATCTTGTATAGTGGAAAACAAATCTTTTTATAGACTTTCTAGCTAAATATACATGCATTTTCTCTCGAAACATTAATCAAGTCTTTTCGGAATTTTAAATTAATACTATTTAAATGAAATACTATTAAGATGTGGAAGGAAAATACTGAACATTTTTATGCAATCAGATAGAATATTTGCATCTTCATAAATTCTACAAAACTGTCATATCAAGCATCGTTTAATAAAAATCGAGAACTGTTATCGTGCATGATTGCACCATTTGACAATGTTTAATAAGAAGTCTAATAAGAAGAAAATAGCGCCTGCCTCTTTCTTGTTTCGAACCGTTTCTCTCTCTCTCTCTCTCTCTCTCTCTCTCGGCCAACAAGAGCGACGAGAGCGTGAAGGATAAATGGCGTATAATGAGGACCAGAAGGGAGCAATGCGCGCGGATCACGTCGGGGATTGGTAGATGGTGGATGGAGAGCGGAAGACAGAGGTGATTACAGCGACGGGCGAAGAAACCTGAGAAGAAGAGATGAAAGAAGAGAAACCGCGAAATTAAATGGGTGTGACCCGTTCTGCGTGTGGGCGAGGCTGTTCTGAGGTGCACGAGTAGAAAATTTCTCCGACGTGTGTACGAATAAATTTTTCTCTCCGCCGAGTGCAAGGTCAAAGCTTTTAGTCGCAGGTTCGATGCACCGCAATTATTGACCTCCTAAAGTTTGTCAGTTATCCTCCCATTCAATTACAACACGCAAACATATCCCCAATTAAATAAAGTATCGGTGATATATATTTTAGCAATTAATCTGTCCTTTTTGGAGAGGGATATTATATATATATATATATATATATATATATATATATGTATATTTCTTTATGCAATATCATATATTGCGAAAACGCACAATTTAACTTGGATGTGCAGATAGCCAATTTTCAAAAAAGCAGCGCACAGGAATACGTAAATATGTAAATTGCCATTATCGATTCACCGAGAAACGTAGATATACATTTTGTGATAATCAAGCAAAATGAATTCTGATTGATGATGTTAATTTAATCGGTTAAATTAATGTACAGCATTGAATTCCGTGCAAATGATGTAATGTTTATCTCGAATTTTCTGTTATCGCGTTTTATTTCGATTTTCTCACAGATATGCTCGTTATTACAGAATTCCACCTGTCGTTATCGATATTATTATACCTCTTTCTCGAACAACACAATGATTGCGCAAAAACGATTAAATCGACGTAGATACCAAGTACGCGCTCCAGCCAGGAGTAGCCTGCGCAATTTTAACAGATTCGTTATCCACTTCCGGTTCAGAGGACCGCATTAATTCGCGCTATGGAAATTTCGCTGCTCGCGTCGTTACTCCGATGAGAGAGAGAGGTACGAGGTTGCAAAGTTTCCAGTCCCTGGAAATATCGTCCATTATCCTGGATGCTTTCCGCAGAAAATACAGACGTGAATCAGGACAACAGTGTAAACAACTTCGCGGCTTTTCACGTCGGAAAACACATACTCCGCTCACTAATGCAAAAAAAAATATCGCTGCTACGAAAAATACACCGAGCATTCATCAAGCAGTTGTTGTATTATACCTACATATAATATTTATACTTTAAGATTGTAACTATCATAATGCTATCTTTGCCAATAGGGATGTTAATATATTCGTTCACGGAATAAATTGGATAAACTAAAAATTTTCGATATAGAATGTTATCATAATGTCTTGTTATTTTAGAAATATGAATGAATACACTGATTCTAAAAATAATATAATAAACAGCTGTTAGCCATTAAAATTGCAATAATAAAAAAAAACTGCGTCATATTGAAACGGAAGAACGAATTTGTAGAATGAATAGATCAAGAAAGAATATAAAAAAATAAATCATATTTTTAATGGAAATATTGGATTGGTAAATAAGTTCATTCGGTCTTTCGAGTGGAATAAAACAATTTTATTGTTTTCAAAAGGATTAGCAATATGAATAATTATATTATTCAATAGCACATATTAGAGCAAAATTTCAGCATTAAAAATCTATTTTTTAATTGTGGTATGATATTTTTAACGGAGTTATGAGTAATCAAATTCGGAATGCTTTTTATACTAACACTCAGTAATAAAAAATCGTATAATATTTTTTGAAAATGAATTTTGAAGGAAAACATTAAGTTTTCACATTAGATAAACAATTGAACATTTTTGCGTATTTTTTTGGGACAGGTCCAAAGTGAAAAGAAAATCTTTCATTTTTTTCATAATTTTTCTATATATAAAAATTAGCAAACTTTCGTAAACTCAAAAAATATAATAACCTTTTGAAAATAGAGATTTCAAAACTTTTTTTTTTAAATTTAAATTTTGTTCATTTTTAACAAAAATATTGTATACATTTAAACTAACAGAACCAAATAAACTTATTTGTCAACGTACTCAATACTAATATGTACTTTTAAATCATGCATCATAAATAATCTGTTGTACAAATATCGTTTTGATATCTCATGTTTTTCATATAATTGGTGTTGCAATTTTAATGACCAACAATTATTATATAGTACAACATATAGTTGAAGAAAATAAAAAGCTGAAAAGATTATGACAAAATAAAAGAATATAACAAAATAGAAAATTTGATGGAAATTGTAGATGAAAAATCAACGTATTTTCAATACCTAAATTAAAAATCTCATGCATATATTTCGAATGTAACAATACCGATATAATGGAAATGTTTCAATTCCCTGATTATACACGTACGCAATTCAACAAATCGTAATACATTCTTATGAGATGCTAATATTTTGCGAAATCAGTGTTACTGATATTTTCTGGTAGGCAAAATGATAATGTGTATATTTTATGAAGAAATATTGGTACATTAGTAATGAATATATAGTAGATATTTGACAGGCATTAGCAGCTGATGTACATTACGAAAGTCAATATTGATTCTGTTGGAAATTAATGAGCAAACATCGTTTAGTTATACTAAATATCCAACAATATAATGCATCGCGCTGCAATTTGAGAGTATTAACTGTTCGCAAACGGCTTCATAAATCTCTTAATGTGTATATAAAACTTAACTTGCTTGTAAAATATTGACAATCGTCAATATTCGTTCAATATTCAATTTGACAATTCGTCGTTCACTAATACTTGTGTTGTTTGATTGAAAATGAAAAACAAAGTCGAAATATTTATAATTTGTTCTCGAATATTTACAGTTATTGTTGCAATTGCAGAGAACAGAAAAAAAAAGAATTCAATGAAAGAGCAAAATTTGCGGATGAGGTTCGTGTCTCAGGCGAGAGAGAATTCTTCGGGCGTAACATTTCCGAGGCGAATGGTTGGTCCTTGCTGATGGTCCGAGAAATGAAATGATGGTCGATGGTGAACATGGACTGTGTGAATAAAAAGTCACACAGCTGCGCGATATTCACGGCACCCGCGGAGAGTAAAGTCACGACTGCGGTGGCACAGCTGAATCTTTTATGGACGGTGCACCCGTTACGGTTTACGGTTCAGAAATTTACAGCCGGACCGGAAATATAATTCGAAGGAGTACAAATTACGTGAGGAATTGTCCATGGTTAAAAAATCCATGAAAGTCGATCAAAAGTTTCATCCGTCAAGCAGCGATCCAAATCGATAAACTTCAGCGATTAAATTCAATTTTTTTTTTCTTCGAGAATTTTTCATCTCACAGACTTATACATACTGTTTTGAACAAAAAAAAGCACATAGTCTGTCTAATTGAAATAGTCGCGGACGTGCTTCCTCGGTACAATTAAAAAAATTCCCTCTTTTAATTAAATTTCAAACGTGTTTGAATTTTAAAACTCAGCTGTAGATATTACGATGAACTTTATTACATTAATTTAATTCTTCCGCAGATGAACAGAGGATTTATCGATATTCATAAGTCAGCCATGACGATATCCAGATATTGTATTCCGGACCAGAATATCCGTCGCGGCAGCTGTCGCGG
>Ga0157364_1005742_pt1 | contig 12675 bp, 3 predicted proteins | sample AttsexASBM2_FD_111476 | JGI IMG/M metagenome (GOLD analysis project Ga0157364, IMG submission 111476) | Fungus gardens microbial communities from leaf cutter ant in Ribeirão Preto, State of São Paulo, Brazil - Atta sexdens ASBM2 | ecosystem: Host-associated > Fungi > Mycelium > Unclassified ... | reverse complement strand
TCGGCAGTTAAGAAGCTCTTCTCTCTCTCTCTTTCTATTTCTCTCTCTCTCTCTCTCTCTCTCTCTCTTTTTCTCGTTCTCCTTCCCTATGAGTCGAGGTCTATTGATTTTCTTGAGTATGATTACGTAGCAATAAGAACGCTGATTTATTTTACGAGAGAAATTGAACCCGTTAAGAGATCGGAATAAATCGAAGAATATGACGAACCGAGCTAACTTTACCAATACATACGTACTGCCGCTGCAGCATAATTAAGAATTCGGCATAATTCTTGAGACACTCGTGCGCTTTTGTGGAAACAAGAAACTTATCTGGAAAAGATCCAAAATCTAGTTTAAAGTCGGGAAAACTTTAGAATCATTTCACATTTTATTCGAGCCAAATGCATTTTCGACAAACATAATTACAGTCGAAAATCTATCTAATCTATATATTGGAAATCGTTTTTTATGTTGTCATTGCCGATACGCTTAGTTCTTTTATGTAAACTAATGGTCAGATTGAATCTGCATCGCTAAATTGTTGCGGATGAAATTGTCGATATACGTCGGCACGTGTCTCGTGCGAATTGGATCAGATACTTTCCATCTATAATGTATTCCTTCCATCGTCCTGTGCGCCTGAAACTCACTTAAACACGACAGCGCCGTATATTTGCACCGATATATACGCGAAGCTACCTGTACCTTGATTATCGAATTATCTCCCGCGTTTCTGCTCCCTGCAGACGCAATCCGATGTTCGTCGCTGAATACATTCGCCATCTCGCTGCCGAGATATTGGTGATTGGATGCTTTCGACCAGATGTTCCGCCATGATACATTTTAAAAAAACCACACAAAAAAATACAACCGAGTAACGTATCGATGCCGATGGATAAAAATTGTGAAAAGTGTTAAAAAAAAATGATAGAATATTATAGTTTCAATATATAAGCGTCACTCACGAATATAATTCATTAGATTTTTCTTTTTACTCTTTCGCAATTATTTTTCCAATTTTTTATTAATAAAAATATTGCAAAATTCGAATGTGAAACATTTTTGCAGATTTTCGCTTATATATAATTTCACGTAAGAATGATTTTGCTGAAATATCTAAAAAATTAGCTAGATTTGAAAATAATTTTGTTAGACTATAAAAATAATTATGTAGGAATTTTGAATAGGCTGAGCAATGTTGCAAAAAATTTTGATATATTTAATCGACTTGAGTGTCCTACATAATTATTAGGACAATCGAACAAAATTATTTACAATTCAAGCATAATGAACAATGCTACAAAAAATTTTTATATTCTAGCATTGAGCATTCTACATAATTATTTTGATAGTCGGACAAAAATAAATTATTTTAAAATCTAATTAAATTTTTGACTTCTTTTACTTTTACTTTTAATACTTCAGTAAATTCATTCTTTCCATGTATGAAATATTTAATAATTTAGAACATGTTTTGTACTAGAGGAATCTCATTATTTGTCTAGCACTAGCTTTTATCTTGCAACACAAATTTACCTCTTTCAAACGGATTCTCATTGTCTTTAAAGCGTGGTTAAAAAGCTTGCACACAATTTGTGCGCTTTTGTCGGGAGAAACCTGCTGGATCAAACCCAATAAAGTCGAGAAAAGCGATAAAGCGGTTAAATCGATGGCGTGTTAACGGGAAGCCCCGATCATTGTTTCGCGAAACCCAACGGGAAAAGCACGGTTTGTTGAAGGAGCGATGGCATCGACGAGGGTGGCGGCGGTATCGGGGTGGAAGACGTATATACTAGTGTTTCCGTCCCACTGCGTTGCTTTTATTAGACTCAGAGGTAAATCGTCACCGATTAAGGTAATGGGTAACGACGGATGCAGACAACCAAACCCACTGACATTTTACATTTTATAGGCTTCAGCCGAGAAAGATGGGGGGAGAAAAGAGTCAGAGAGAGGAAGGCGGAGAGAGAGAGAGAGAGAGAGAGAGAGAGAGAGAAGGGGGAGAGAAAGAAGGGGAGAATCAGAGAGGAGCGAATAATTACCATTACCAGCTAGTTTATCTATCGTGATGTCGAATGACGCAGACAGCTTTTAATTCAGTATTCCCCGCGTGGAAGGCTTTCCAGAAAGTACTCCATTTCCGCCAGGATCGGGTCGCCGGTAATTGATGAGAAGCAAATAACAAGCTTAAAATAGTGCGCGGTCGCGCGGTTGTACGGATCCGTCTAATTGGGGGTGGTTCATCTTAATTCCGGTTGCACGAGAGGGACGCCTCTTGAGAGGCCTTTCGTAAACGTTCGATCGAGCGAGGGCCAAGTTTCAGGTGGTTAGTGGCAGCGTCACGGTTTCGTTTTTCAGCGCTAATGGCTTTACGTGTCCGCGTGATTGAAGTAAATGCACCGCGATAAATGGATAGTTACCGGTGATAAACGAGCCGTGGAGGGCGCAGATATTTTTTACAGCTAAGGTATCTTCGCGGGCGCACATTACTTACTTGCAAAAATGAGGCAAACGCGGTTAAGGAAGTTTGAAATAATTAAGGGAGTGGAGATGAAGTGTTGATGAAGTTCAAGATTGATAACGGTCAGATTGGAAGCAAATTTAAACAGTGATTTCCTTGATGTGAGAGCGAGTTTCTTCACAAATTTAATCATCAGAAAACCAAAATCGAATTCAATTTTTATTTCTATTAAGAATGTTATTATGTTTCATTCTAATCAAGTACCTATAGTTGTGCTTGCAGCGTTATCATTCCAAACTTTATTTTTGCTTCTCTCTACAATTATTTTTTGTACTTTAAATAAATAGTAATAATATCGATGTCACAGCATCGTTTTTTACTTCACGAGAACGGATATAATTATCTTGACTTTTATTAGCAGCATTTTATTCAATGTTTCGCGCACAAATCGCAAATATGATCGTTGCTAGGAGATAATTTTGTAGCCAGTTTGTTAAAGTCGTTTAATGATCTCGCTGCATTGCTTCTAATTTCGTTTAAAGAGTTACTAGATCGAAGTGTAAAAAAGGACCTCCGTCAAAGTTCAGACGCGTCTAGATACGAACGAAGTTATGGAATTCGTGTCAAGCGGCGAAATTAACGTTCTTGAGGAAGCCGATTAAAGGAAGAAGATCGATTGGCGAATAACCGGACCGTAGATTGCAAGCGCCTCGATATTACTGCGAATTCCTCAGCTACCTGATTTCATACCGTTGCTGACGTGGTATATGCACATTTATCTTTATCGCGTAGGATTGCTGTTTCGGTTGAAGATACGATTACAAGAATCTGCAAGATGTGGCACAGCATATTTAACATTGTAGGCTCGTACTATCGATAACTCTATAAATCATTTGAGAAACAGTATTATATAGAAAAAGCAGGTGGAGAAGAAATTCTTATATAAAAAAAGTAATATAAAAAATAATTATATAGAAAAGAAGGCATTAGGTATACAAGAAACTCTTAAGGAAAGAAGAATTTCAACCTATCAGAAATCATGTATTGTGGAATACACAGTTTCTGATAAATTGAAATTCTTAAAATTCTTAAAATTCTCTGTTCCCTGTTCTCTATTCCTTTCATTGTGCGCAGCTCCTTATAATTAAAATTCGAGTTAACTAATAATCTTAACGACAAACGTCATCGGAGAGAAAAGCGGCAATGGTGATAAAGCGAGTTTCAGTGATAGCGATACAAAATGTATCTAGTTCGATTCAACTCGATTTCGAACCGAGTCGTTATTGTTTGTGTTCCGATTGAGTCATTGTAACAGACTAAATTGACATCAGAACTATGCAACGCGATCTGAAAGCCGCGACCGAAGCTTTTGTAGCTCTAGTCATCCCCGATCATCACATTCGCGTAACATGGCTTCGAGCATTTGTATAACCATGAATTGCTCGCAATCCCGTATACCGACAATGCTGCGTGATGCTTTAGAGGAATTTTAATTGTCGAGTTAATAAGTCTTCTTTCATCTCTTTCGGTGGAATTAAAAAAATTTGTCAAGAATTACATAAGTATATGTTATTACCTCACGCATTGCTTTAATAATAAATGAAAAATTTTGCATAGTCGTTGAAACTAGATGCAATATTTTTTAGAGAAAGACTGTTACATAAAAAAAATATATATATAATAAAAATGTTATAGATTTCAAATTTATAAAAATATGATTGTTATGTTTATTATTGTAAAAAATTACGAAATGATAATTTTAGGAAATTTATTTCCATGATTTATCTTGTCGAAAATCGAAACATCGAATATGTATTACTTCGATGTCCTTACATTTGGTGAAGACGGCGGCTGAGAAGATGAGATCGAAGAGGTGGACAAGCATCCAGACGGATGGGAGGGTAGATGTCCATCACTTCCGGATGCCAGCGGAAACTAGACACAAGGGACCAACCGCGTTTCTAGTCACTCAAAGGATCGCAGGAATACCGAATCCAATCACAGAATGTTGTTTATAACATGTGATCTATTCGTGTAAATTCAACTTTATCTTATCTAATTATGTGAAGTAATATTAAATGAAGAAAAGTACTGTAGAAATATATTTTATATATATACATATATATATATATATATATATATAGATATTTCAAGCAAAATCAGGGAAAAGACTCTATAATAAGTCAGCCATACTATTGAATGTTTAGTTTAAATACTCACGGTTTAATATTATATCTCTAAAGTAATATTAGAAAATTTGACATTTTCATTTCTCTTCTACATTTTATAAATTAAACATTTTGAATTTCCGTAGAAATAACTTTATAGAAAAAGTACTTAATAGTAAATAATAATGAACATTTGTAGAAATGTTTTCCTATTTTGAAGAATATGTTTTTATAAAGCATTTTCTCTTTTGTAATAATTTATCAACTTTTATTGAAAAATGTGATTATATTGCAGATAGTTTTCGATATATCAATATTTGAGCTTTTTGCTTCGTAGAATTTAATAGAGTTATTGCAAGATTCTTTATTGTTGGCCTTTCTTTGACCGTGATTTGTATTCGATGCCATAGTCGCACCCTGTTTCCTCAACGTCGTCCTCGTTTCTAGATCAAATATGGCAATATCGATGTCATCTCTCTTTTCCATTTCATCCCTCTGTGTGACTATATATTTCTGCTTCTCTTATTACCTATTCTCTCGATGCAAACATTTGCTTTTGACGTGCGTACGTGTTTCAGAGACTACCATTATATAATGCATATCTCACGGGGTTCTCGAATTTGCAGTTTTCTTTGATTTAACTGTTAAAACTTTTCTGAACTTTGTCGTTACTGGTATGTGATTAAAATAGTTAATTATATTAATTTATGACAAGCAGTTATAAGAGGATCCTAAAATCGTATTATCAATTAAACGCAATAATTTTTGTATAACTATTACTTTTCTTCTCTTTTAGATTTAAAAATTCTTTTTCAGATTAAAGTATATTACATTAATATGTATTTGTGAGGTAGAGTTCATGCCGAGAACGAAAATTGTTAAATTATAATCTTCATTTCTTAGTCTAGTATGGTGTCAGAGTTCAATATTTATTTGATAAAAGCTTTGTAATATTTATGAAATTGTGATCCACAGTCTAATAATTTACACGAATAAATGAAATGGAGAGGCTTCTTAGAATTAAACTTAGATGTCTAATTAAAACACTATTGTTCTACGAAAATTTCAGTTTTTTTCATTTTTGTTTAAATATACAATTACATTAAATATACAAAAGTACAAATTATTGAAAATATATGTGAATGATATAAATAATTATAATGATACAAATAAAATAAATTTTTATTAATCGAAAAACAAGAAATTATAAAATTGATATCTTTGACAATTTATTAGTGGAATATCGTCTAGCACGATATTGCCTCTAGTTTCTCTTTTCTGTTCTTCCTTTTGTTTCTCTCTTCTTCCGAAGAAGAAGAGTTAATTTTATACGGATTTACAAGACAGTTTGCAATTATCGTTCCTTTTGCTCAAAATATAACGATCAAAAATGCTGTAGAGGGTTATCTTATCAGAATTATATAAGTAATTGCGAGTCTGGACTTAGTTTTAATCATGAAAATATTTTTCCAATTTTACAGCTGTAATATTGCGTAATTTATCACTCTTATCGGCTTCGATATAATTGAATGTGTAATCTAATCGCTTTGCTAATGGTATTGGCAAGCCTTGTGTGCCTTCAGTTTTTATTTCAGAAAATGGCTAATAAAAATAAAGAGACACTCGTCTCCGTTCCCCCCCTCCCTCTCTCTCTCTCTCACTCTCTCTCTCTCTCTCTCTCTCTCTCTCTCTCTCTCTCTGCGCTTGTAACAGTGCGTCAAAGCGACCCTTTAATTCATCTCCCTACAGATCTACCTGACCGCTTTTCCCTGCTACTTTCCTTCTCGGGGTTTCTCCAGGGACAGACCACCATCATAACAACGTTTTCTCGCATGCACATGGAATACAAAGCGTCGTCGAATCTACGAGTCCCAAGAGCAATGGCACGACTTTGTCCTGCCGAGCAGGATACGGTCGAAGTGCACTACTAAATCGAGGATTATCGCGGACTGAAAAAAACGATAATAGTCAAATGCTAATATTCGCATCGCGTTTTTGACTGTTTCTAATTCCTTATATTTATACACTGAGAGAAAAATGTACTAAATTTTAATAAATAATTGTTTGAATAATACTATATGACATTTATTTACGGAAAATAAATATTTGTTAAATAAAATATAATAATAGTCATATATAAAATCAAATTAATGTTTTTGTATCAAGTATGTTTACATTTAATAAATATTCAATTGCCACTATTCAAACAAATATTTATTATTAAAATTTAGTACACATTTTTATCTCAGTGTCCTACATTCATACCAATGATACTCAAGAAGAGAAATTAAGCACAACTTCGATGATTTGATTATTGATGCTGTATTCTTATAATTATTTTAAAACTGATCTTCGATTATTATTTGATGAAACAATCACAGTTTTATAAATCTTTAATTATTCGTTAATCTATAATTTAATTTTTACAAGGATTTATAATTTTCAAATATTTTTTAATTTATGGAACATTTATTTACAAATTATTATTTTGATAATCTCAAGTTCATGAATGGTAGATCTTAATCGTTATTTATTTGGATAAATTCTACGTATGAAGCATTTTACAAGCATTTAACAAGTTATCATCTATTTTTTACCTTCAATTATATAACGACTATAGTTAGCGTAATAATTAGATTTTAGATAGATATATTTTAAATAATTACTACATGTGAAGTTATATATTTAAACAAAATGTCGAACAGAAAAGCTCTCTTTAATTTATTTATACGACTATAATTTATACGACTAAGGCTTACTTAATGAATTTATGATTATTCGAGCTATAATAATTAAAGATTAGTAACTATGAATCGTAAATAACAGATTTTTTAAATGCATTCGTAAAATAAAGATGAAATATCTATGAAATATCAATCAAAACATGAATCTGTAATTAATCAAAATATAAGTCTGTAATTAATCACGCCTTCAATTAAAGATTGAAAATTATTTATTTACGACTATGAATTCTAGCCTAAAGTATAAATTTATTACTAAAAGTATTTTCGAAACTTGCGAATAAACAATGTAAGTATGTAATAATATCTAAGTATAATAATATTTAGTTATATAATCTTAAAAAAAAAATTGAATTTATGTATTATAAGTAAATATAATAAACTCGCTATGAGTTAGTAACATATCAATAACTGCAATATTAATATGTTATTTTTCTTGTGCGTTTTATGTATGCCGCTTTCTTAAATTGCAAAAGATAAGATTCCTTGAAAAGATAAAGACATTTATCTTTTTGATAGATTCTGCTGATAAGGCAAATTAGCTGTAAATATCCTCTACGGTATATCATTATTTTAACGACGAGAAATAGTTAAGCATGTATATACATAGGAGACCACATACAGAAATCACAGAATTCATCTGACACAATTTGTCACGTCTGAGTACAAAGCCGACCGTAAATATTTCCTTATGCACATATGGTTCACCACCAAGTAATCACCTGTGCGCATGCATCTTAATCTTTGTTTCTCTCGGTTTCTGACTACACGTTCATCTACAATGATATTTTACCGTCTTACGATATCTCTGCAAATGATCAAATATATATATATATATATATATACACTTGATTATTTGCGGGGATATATATATATATATATATTTATATATATATATATATACACTGTTCTTCTTTTAGGCCCGAATATATTAAATTTGATGTAATTTTGTGTGTCATGTTTGCACACTCAAAAAAAGATAATAGCTACCAAATGCGGAGTGACAAATAATTTTAATCAAATGTTTATATTAAGTGAATATTTGATTGTGAAATTATTTTATTCAACGTTTGAAGTTACCATATTCTTTTTTTTAGTGCAAACCTGATTTATGAATAGTTTTTATTGCGAGGTTTAAATGTTGGTTCGTTGGAAGATTTCTCTCTCATTGCATTGAAAGGTTTAAACGATAGTCTAAATATCGCTGTCTATTTTATTATAGTATTTTTGCAATAAAAATCTTTTGTATCTCTTTGCGGTTAGCGATACTCGAATACAGAGACCTCAAGCGACTGAAATTTATTTCTCGTTATCGACACGTCGAATATTTTCCTTTCGTTATAGTCTGCTCATCCATAGATAACACCATCGAAGATGACCGTTTCGATAGTGACTAGCATAGGATATTGGCGGCTTTTATTCGGGTTTTTTTTTAATTCCCGAACATATGCCGCGATGTACGCGTACCTTACATCCTGCCAAGATAACAGCTTTCGAAAACTAGCGAAATGAAAATTGGACTTTGTTTCATATTCAATATCGACATAACTGTCCGCAATCGTCTGTCAATCGTCAGAATGGAATAACAACTGACGTAATATTTTTTCCAGTCAAAAAATATTTCTCCTAATCAGAAAATTATCATGACGGATTTATTGTGTAACATAATTGTATTTTATTAATCTGTAATTAAACTAATTTAGTGTATTAATTTAAAAAAATAATAAAAAAGTGAATATTGATTTGATAAATATTGATTGTTGATGTTATCATGTTGATGACAATATTTTCTATATCGCTGTCTTACTTTGAAAGTAACACAATTAAAAAAATTAAATTTTCCAGAAAAGGATAAAACTACTTTTTAATTTGACAGAAAATTATTGCTTAATAAATATCTATATTTAACGCGATTAAACATCATTTTTATCATTTTTGTTTTATAGCACTTAAAAAATCACTTTTATTAAACCGTGATGATTTTTAACAGTTTTCATGAAATTTATTTGGTTTACTTTGTTTACTGATAGAGTAAAGTTTATGTAGGTATATCTAATTCAATGCAACAATTTGAAAATAATTTTTTAAATTGTTTTATCACTTTTGAAGTAAGAGGCACGTTATTCATGTTCTATGACTAATGACTCCTAATAATCAATAATATAATAAGTATCAATAATGTTCAATGCTTTGTTTGTCAATGCATTGCATTAGTTTTTTCTCTCTTGAAAAATTTCCACAACATTAAAGATCAGCTTCCGCGAAATGAACGTGAAAGACCGTGTCGATAACACGTTCTGGCCTTAATTAATTCGCATGATCCACAATTTGCGAAGGGAAGGTTCTTTGGTAGCCTTGAGCCATTTTTTTATTCACTACGCTACAAACTCAACTACTCAGCCTTTTTCGAAACACCGAACTCGATTAAGCTTCTTGTTCGGGTGCGCCGCGCACGATTATCCCCAGTCAGAAATGCCAAACTAATTTAAAACTGTTTATTATTAGAAGGTATGAATGGTAGAATGTTTCTGGCAGTTTAATTTGAAGTAAAAATGACCATTGCTGTATTTTCAATTTAAAGGTAATTAACAAACTGCGTAAATTCACTATTGCGTGCCCATTGCTGTATACAAACTAAAAATTCTCGTAAGAATCGTCGTTCACATTCAAATTCTTGTTAATCGAGAGAGATGTAAAATCTGAAACCATTTTAGATGTTTAATGAAATGAAAAAAAAATATCACTAATTTTTGTACATTTATTCTTAGCCAATAAACTTTTCTATTATGAAAATTTTATTTGTCGTATCTTTAAACTTTTTTTTTTAAATAGCAATTTATACGCACATATTATACATATACTACCATCAGAAAGTTTAAGACCAAGCGTTTTAAAGATTTAATTTTATGTTCTTTTTATTGAAAATATCCAATTTTATTTTTCACTGCAGCATAATATGATCCTGAAGGTATTAAGTAAAAAAACAATTACCAGAATTGCACTATTTGTTTTATAATTTTACCATAAATTATGTGTTTTAAGATTATATCACATTGATCCTAAATTTTCTAACGGCACATCACGTATATAATTAGTGATTATTTTTTTTCTTTCAAAGTAACTTCACATGATCGGATAGAAAAAAACGAAATTATTTTTTATAGTATACAAGTACAAATGTTTCTGTTATCTATTTAATTTCAAGAGACAATTTGAAATGCCGGAAGCGAGTTGCGGTTGGTGTCTTCATACTCATTTCGATTTTTTTCTGGGTAATCTGTACTAGCATCGCTGTCGAGTAGAACTGTTCAAGATGTAGGTGTGATAACGAACTAATACGGGTTACGATGTAATCTGCATAATAATGCGCGGGCGTTATTGGTCCGTGGATTTCTCTTCGGCTGCATACAGATTCAAAATTACTGAGACGCTTTCGAGCTTCTCGTACACGTGATGATAGAAGTTGAATCAGTGTGCCCAGAATTTCAGCTTTCTTTCCCACCCGTGGATTGCCGCTGAATTTTAATGGCTCCTAAAGACACCTGACAAGGACTTCTCTGTGGCTTTAAATTTATTCCGCCTGTTTTCTCTCGTCAGCGTTACTTACAATTTAATTATGATACCGAAAGAACCTCGCTAACGTTATTTCTCTATGACCAAAAACAGTTGGATTAGAATTATCCCTCGAGGACGACTATCGTGAAAAGACTTTGCGTAATTAAAAGTAAAAAATTTATTGAAAAATTACCTTTTATTATCATAATAAATTATGTAGACTTAATTTGTTTCATACGCACTAAACTTCCTTATTTATCCACTTTTTCCATTTTATAATTTATTCTATATACTGACTATATCTTAATCCACTATAAAGTAGTTATTCCTATGCCTCATTAATTTACTTTTCCTGCAACGTGAGCTCTTAGCTTCAATCCCATTTATCATCCAATTCTATTCACCTGCCGTTCCTATATATTTATTAACTTTACTGTGAAATATATATCACATAAAGTAATTATTAAAGTTAAATAGACATCATGGAAAATCGGATCGTTGCCGAGAAAACTTATGCAAGATCGATTTTAATATCCTTCAGATATCGCGGCTGGAATTTCCGAACTATGCGCCGATGTACTGGATAAACTTTATTACGAAGTTACGTCATATTCTCCATGTACGGTTGAATAATTTCAATTATCAATCTGTTAAATTTCTATTGTTTCATTCAGATACGAGTCGAAAAAAATTTCGATCCGTTATTAAACGCCTTTTATCATCTATCGTGTCACAGCAAAGTCTGGCACTGTACATCAACAATTCCCTGCAGGATTTTTTTTTATCCCGGGTTAAAGCCCGTTTGTAGATTTACGGCGGTACGCTAATACCACTTTGAATGTCTGATACGTTGTAATTCCAGAAACTCCGCAGTCGAGCTACCACTTCCGGTGGCCGTTGAGAACTTTACCGATAACACTATGTTGCGGAGAGACAACCCAACTCGACCGTCTCGACAACCATTTGATTTGCGTTTAATTTCTAGATGCTATTTCGGTTTTTACTCAACCCTCGCCTATATGCTAAAGCATCCGCATTGTCACATCACGGATCGGTCCTTAATTTGCCGCAATTTCGGTACTCGTTAACTACAAGCTTTATCGCAAATTGGATTTGACCTTGTTAGAGTTGCGGACATCTTTTTCTATACTTTACTATCGCAAATAAACGTTATACATTATTACATTTGATACATCGAATAGCTTTTCATAACTAAGTAATTGAAGGAAAAGAAAACACTCTTATACACGTATATTATTTAAAAATATTATAATATGTTCACTGTGCATATCATATTTTAGGGTAATATTTAGTTAATTCAAATATAAATAATTAAATGGCCTTGGCAGACATTTATCTTTCATTGGAAGAAGAAAAAATAATATCTAAGATTAGTGCCAAAACTTTTTCTTATTCTTTCAACAATTACGTACATAAAGTTTTCATTTCTATTACATTATTTACTTCATTGACATTTAAAATTATGAAAACTAACTTCATACTTCAGATATTTGCTTAATAGTGAAGGTATTGTACTATTATTAAGGCTTTCTCCGCGTTGTGTATGTGGATTTAAATGACTAGATGCTATGCTATATTATATCTGATATTTTCAGCTAGTTTCTTACTTTATATTTTTGTATAAGACACGTGTAATTCGATATGTCAAACGAATATCATGCCCGCGAGCGATTAAATTTTTATCTCGTCCTATTCCAGAAATATTCTTTGATCTGTGGCTATATATGTGAATATATATATATATATA
>Ga0157364_1005741_pt1 | contig 12676 bp, 9 predicted proteins | sample AttsexASBM2_FD_111476 | JGI IMG/M metagenome (GOLD analysis project Ga0157364, IMG submission 111476) | Fungus gardens microbial communities from leaf cutter ant in Ribeirão Preto, State of São Paulo, Brazil - Atta sexdens ASBM2 | ecosystem: Host-associated > Fungi > Mycelium > Unclassified ... | reverse complement strand
CCCTGAAAAGATTGAAACGGACGAATTGCAAGCACTGCTGGATATAAACTCTACGCAAACTGAAAAGGAGCTTGCAGAACAGCTTGGCGTTACGCAGCAAGCCATTTCCGTACGATTACATACTAATAAAGATTGAATTTTACAAAAAAAAGCTCAGAATTTTTTTGTACACCTAATATTTAAATTCATAAGAAATTAAAAACAAAAATTAAGCATATTGAAGAATTTTACAATTGCAAAATTTTTCTGCCGAACGCTGCCATTATCGTCAGGGCTCGATAAAATAACTGATGCGACTTATTCAAAATAAAAAATATAAAATAAATTCCAGAAACTTATTTAAAATATAAAAGAAATAAAGTCCCAAAATACATTTATTTATTTAATATATTGGGAGTACAAATAAGTTTCCGCCGTTTTTTATTAAAAATTAAGCATTTATTGAAAGAACGGTACATAATGTTTTATTCAAAGTAATGGCCATCGCTAGCCACTACTTCTTCCCATCTTTCTGTAGCATGTAGATATCGCGTCGGAAGAACGCTTCATCTTTTGAGGCTATCCAATCATCGATTTTTGATATCTTCATATGATGTGAAGTGCTGCTCAGACAGGCCATGCGTCATCGATCGGAACAAGTGGTAGTCGGAAAGAGCAATGTCTGGAGAATACGGCGGGTGGGATAGAACTTCCCATTTGAGTGTTTCTAAATAGGTTTTGATCGGCGCCGCAACATGTGATCGAGCATTATCATGCAGGAGAATAATTTTGTCATGCCTGGAGTGGTAGTGGGCGCGTTTTTCCTTGAATGTTCGGCTCAATCTCATCAATTGTGTTCGATAGAGAGCCCCAGTAATGGTCTTGTTTGGTTTGAGCAACTCATAATACACGACACCAAGCTGATCCCACCAAATACACAACATGAGTTTTTTTCCATGAATATTTGGCTGTCGATGTTGAAGCATGACCAGGAAGTCCCAATGATTTCTTCTTCTTTGGGTTATCCAGTAGTGGATCCATTTTTCATCAGTGACTATACGATGCAAAAAACCCTTCCGTTTATGCCTGGCAAGCAGCATTTCACATGTGAAAAATCGACGTTCAATGTTTCTCGGCTTCAGTTCATATAGTAGAACCGAATTCCCTTGCTTTTGAATCATTCTCAATGATTTCAAATGATATGAAATTGTTTGTTGAGTCGCTCCTAATGTAAGTGCAAGTTCTTTTTGCGTTTGGCACGAATCTTCATCCAATAATGCTTCCAATTCCACGTCTTCGTACACTTTCGGCCTTCCGCTACGTTCTTTGTCTTCGACGTCAAATTCACCATTCTTAAACTTTTGAAACCACTCACGACAACTTCTCTCACTTAAGGCAGCACTATATGCTTCTACAAGCAATCTATGAGCCTCAGCTGCAGATTTCTTCAAATTACAAAGAAGTAAATCAAAAGTTCCCGCAAATGACGCTTATTCGGCTCAAAACTCGACATTTTCGTATAAAAAAAATATATGATGCTGATACAAAATCGCTAATATTTCAAGATTATAGTGTTGCCAGATGTCCAATCTTACGATATGTCTTTTTACATCAAATTTTAACAATTTTAATTATAGTTTATTAATGGCGCCGTCTTTTACAAACGGCGGAAACTTATTTGTACTCTCAATATATTTACTAAAAACGCATTTATTTTATATAAAAATGCTTTTCAATCAAGGTAACATGAAATACCCGAAACGAATCCAGGCACATGTCGAACCTAAGTGATCTCACGAATTAGGTTAGGTGACATGTTCACTTATCTTAAATCCGTTCGTGAACATTGGAATGCAACTACTCTAACCGCCACCTTACCTGTGATCCAAGTGCTTTCTGGATTAATTTGGAGCATGCGACGAGAACAAACTTTCTGTTACACTATAAGGTCATCGAAGAAAAAGTGTTGCAACCTTTCTGTGAGCTGTATGTATATTCACCAACTAAAAGATTGCAACAGATTTTTTTTATGGTTTTTTTCAGAATGCAGCCTATTCACAGAGCGATTGATTTTTACTTATGGGTCAATAAGTAAGAACCAATCATTCGGTGAACAGACTGCATTCCGAAACTTATTAAAAAAAAGTGTTACTTTTTGTTTGATATTTACGCACCGGCAGGAATGGTATCCTATGGCGCGCGGCATTACATTATATCATATTTTATTTATTTATTTTATTATATATTCTTATATAAATTTAATTTTGCAATCTTGCGATACGAAATATTAATTTCATTTGCACACTGCAAATTTATAATGCATGTAAAGCTATTATGCAATGAGTCTTAAAATTACATTTAATGTAATTATGTACAAAAATTTTTTGCAGTATTAAATTTTTATGCATAATTACAACATTTTGTACATAATAAAAGTATTATTATGAATACTGGCAAGCGAGAAACACTGGGGTATCTCATTCGTATTAGTAACAAATGTATGAGACAACGGAAGGACACTGTGAGCCAACATCATATCCAATTACGCTTTCTTTTTCAATAGTGCTCCTAATAGTACGCTAAGGACAGAATATCGAAGCGCCCTCCACCCAGTGAGAAATAATAATGGAATCGACATTGAATCGATGTCGATTCGACATCGAAATTAAATCGATGTTAAATCAACATCGATTCGACTTCGATTTCATTGTCATTTCTCACTACTTCTTCCTTCGCGGTCTTCGCTTCCTCCATGTTTCCAGTAACATGTACGTATGCGCTTTGTTGGTACAAGTGTGTAGCGCCGCGGAGCTGAACGTCAGGGGACACTATTCCTGCCAGTGCGTGTGCATAGAAATTTATCTAATATGCATGTTCAATGCATATATGCTCTGTAAAGGCTTAAATACAACATCCATCCAATCAGAGCTCTGATTGGACGGCTTGTTATTCCCTGTCGCCTGTGCTATTGCCTGTGCTATTGCTTGTGTTTAAGCCTTAAGGGGCTCAGCACAATAATCATATATTGTGGAATACACAATTTCTAATAGATTGAAATTCTTATTCTCTATTTTCTGTTTCCTATTCCTTTTATTGTATGGAGTCCCTTAATCAACATGGCATCTTACGCTTGAGGGGAGCACAGACTCTTACATATTGTATAATACATAATGTATAAAAAATGTAATACATAAAAATGTATAAAATGTCAATCAAAATCCTTCGTTTCTTTCCTTTTTATGAAATAAAGAACTCTGGTTGGATTTCTTATGTCTTATGTCTTATGTCTTATCATTTAAGAAATCAAGCATCATGTGATTTCATCTTTATGATGTGGTCGAGTTGCCACTACGAATGCTTCGAAGCATATGATTAACCAATCGGAAGAAAGAATTTTACTAATTGACTAATCAAAAAATGCTTCGAAGCATTCGTAGCGGCAACTCGATCGCATCCAATTGCTAAATTCACATTGGAGAAACAGAATTTTATTTCGTATTGATGATATGAAGCAAAAAATTCTGTTTTCTGATTGAGTATCGTATGACGTCGGATCTAGTGTGAATCCAGCATATATCTTGCTGTTTTAAGTTTTTTGTGTATTATGGTGTATTATGGTCTTTACTGGATCTACAATAGATTTTTAAGTCTTAAACCATAAGAAAGAATGGATGAATCATAATTAATTATTCTTTTCGCATTCGATTGTAGTTGATCAATTTCTTATGACATAAAGCTCGTATCAGATTACCGATTCTGCAAGCCGACTCGACTGTCAACTCTGACGACCAATAATGGATCAATCACAATAAAATTGATTCAATGTGATTGGTCCATTATTAGTTGGCAGTCAGAGTGGGTAATCGGATCGGCTTGCAGAGTCGGTAATCTAATACGGACTTAAGACCTAAAACACTTAGGCCGGTATTCGAGTTTTCAAGACCGTTTTAAGTAATCTCTAAACGCTAATATAATCTTCTGATTGGTTCGTGACTTCTTAAGACGATCTTGAATATAAGATCTGATTATGAATATCGATCTTATTGTAGATCCGGATTTACATCATGCACTAATCTTATGTCTATGATCTTTAGTTGATTTTTTATACGCAACACGCTGTGGCAGCAATTCGTAACTATTGATTAAAAATTTTACATGAGATGACGTACTTCCGACGCAAAATACATTTTCCTGCATCTCATTGAAGTTCAATCGAATGAACAACGAGCAGTAAAAAATTCGAAGCTAAGAAAGTCTACAATATTTGCAAAAAATGTGAAAATTGAGAACATTTATAATGAGTACATACAATGAGTACATTTTTATTAAGATTTGAAGTGATGGAGATATTCTAAATTTTAAATAATTACTTGAAATGATAATAGAAAATGATAGTATTTAAATAATTACTTGAAATGATAATTGTCCAAATTGTAACTGCACTAAGGCCGGATTCATACCTTGATGGAAAAACGGAAAACGGAAAAGCGGAAGCCAATCGGAACTCGCAGTAATAGTAATAGGCAGTACATTTCGCTTGTCTGTTTCCTGTCTTTCCGCGAGTTCTGATTGGCTTCAGCTTTTTAGCTTTCCGTTTTTCCGTCAAGGTGTGAACCCGGCCTAACAGTTGCCATATAATCATATATTTTTAGCTTTTTAAGTTTTTCATATTAATTTTCGAATTGAGCAAATAAAAGACACATATTTGAGGTAAACTTTAATATATATGCTATTTCCGTTATTTCTTTTCATGCACAGCAAATGCAACGAAAACAATTATGAAAAATTGGCATCACGTGACATTTTTGTTGCTGCAGCGTGCTGCGCATGAAAAGAATGTTTTTAATGAGTGCATTCAGTACTACAACCGCTCACTGAGCGCTCAATGAGCACTTGTATCTAATTGGCATATTTCGTTAGAACTAAAAATATAGACCAAACAAATACAAGAACTTACTGAGCGGTCATAATATTGCGTATTCAAGTTGACAAAAGACCTGTTCTTTCTGACTGAATTTTTGCATCAGTTCATTTTTCTTCTTCTTTCTTTCTGGAGAGAAAAGAAAGAAAAATGAACTGTACAAAAGTTCAAAAAGAATAGGCCTAAAGCGGCTAGTCAAGTCCGTTCGTCAAGTAAATGAACATAATTGGTTATTTCATATAGATTCAACCAATCATATACAATCGCTCAGTAAACATGCTTAGCCGCTTTGCCACTTGAACCCATTGAATGCATCCATGTCTGCTTTCCATCATGTTTTATATGGTGTTTGATTGATTTGTTATTTATATTATTGGCATGCAAACTTTTGGGTTTTTCTTTCACGTAGTTTGTTTAGACCTCCATCATTTTACAGTGCAGTGTAAATTAGAATTTTTTAAATATCATTTTAACCGTGCATTATCGAAAATATCGGCTAAAAAAAGGTCGAACAAAAATCATTTTAAGGCAATCACTGACGTTTTAGAGCGATTTTAATTAATAGTCGAATTTTTCAATCAACTGAACAGCTTATCAGAAAATTTACGTCCATCATTTTTCATTACATGATAATGGCTAATAATGGTACGTTACTCAAGAAATAAAATTTCCGTGTATGTAATCACTTAGGTTATGTTTAATCTAATTGTAGAGAACAAAAGCGAGAATTCCGCCGAAATAAAAGCTGAAAACGAAGGGGAGGACTCCGAGGAGCCTGATAAGATATTAATTATAGATCCTGATAGCGAAGTGTGTTTTTTACTTAATTATTTTTATTAAACGGAATACTTAATATGTTTTCAAAAGATATAAATACTAACATTGAAATGTGTCTCGATGTCCATTTTTACCAATATATATTGAACTTTAATCTCGGTTCGACGGAACCTAAACGGAGGACTTTAAACTTATTCTTTAATTTTTTTTAACTTTAATGATCATTTTTACCAATATAGATTAAATAATTCTTTTAACTTGTTATTTTCTAGTTCTAAGAATTAGAAAAAGATAAATAACAAATTAAACTGACATTAAATTACATTAGTAGAACCGTAGACATACAAGAATTAGAAAAAGATAGTAAGAGTTGAATTAAAATTAAAGTTAATATATTTTAATAGAAATGGACATTATTTTGATCTGTTAAATGAAGTTTAAATTTTTCAAATTCAGAAATCGTCATATATTGCTGTGAGTTACTTTATCAATGAGATTGTTATATCGATTGTTTTAGGAATTAGACTTCAATCACTCAAGATTAACCAAACTGGAAAATCTAGAACCATTAACACAAGTACGAAGATTATGCTTTACATGGAATCTCATTAAAAAGATAGAAAATCTTGATACACTTACTAGTTTGGTAGAATTGGAATTAAGGGATAATCAAATTATAACTATAGAAAATCTAGATGCTCTGGTGAATCTAGAGTATGTCTGACTTTAATTTTATATAATGCATGACATATATGTTAGTATACACACATACACACACATGCGCATGCGCGCGCACATATGCACACCAAATTCTAATAATTTTTATGGGGTTTCAGACTTTTGGACTTGTCATTTAATCGCATTAAGAAAATAGAAGGGTTAAACAACTTATTGAATTTACAAAAGTTATTTTTATCATCAAATAAGATCTTACAAATCGAGAATATCTCACATCTGGCGAATCTTGTGACGCTAGAATTAGGCGATAATAAGATACGTGAAATTGAAAACCTTGAGGGTCTCGAGAATCTGACCAATTTATTTCTTGGTAAAAACAAAATTATCAAAATCGAAAACTTGGAAAATCTGAAAAATCTCACGTTGTTAAGTCTACAAAGTAATCGAATTACAAAGATTGAGAATATTGAAGAATTAAAGAAATTGAATCAATTGTACTTGTCTGAAAATGGTATAATATGTATAGAGGGCATAGAAAATTGTCCAGAATTAACAACATTGGATCTAGCTAATAATAAAATTAAAAAGATTCAAAATATGGATCATCTTGAAAGTCTTGAAGATTTCTGGGTAAAAGAAATTGATTAATAAATACTTTTGTATTACATAATTGTATTATTATAACTGATAATTTATTTTTATTCAACATTTACAGATGAATAACAATGAAATTGAAGATTGGAACACATTGGAAAGTTTAACAGTCAACAAACAATTGCAGACCGTATATCTGGAGCACAATCCCATTGCGAAAGATCCAAATTATCGAAGAAAAATCATGCTGCTGTTGCCATGGCTCGAACAGTTAGATGCGACTCTCTGTAAGAGAAAAACTGGCCAACAATGGGGAGAATAACAATAAGTAATACATGAATAGGAAGTACGATTAAAGAAATAGTCTATGAAGGATCTATATGATGAAATCCAGAATTATATATTATTACTTTCTTTATGTTGTATCTTAATATGATTATAGAAGCTTGGCCACATAAGATTAATAATAGCACTATTGAAAACATGCTTGATATTAGGCTATTTTGAAACTTGATGTTTGAGTTTATTTGATAATTTATTCAAAAATCCTTTTTTTATGGAAAGAAAAATAAGAGTTAAAGATATAAGAGACAGTTTTCGTGTGATAAATTTAAATAATTCTTTATTTCGAAAAAATCTATATATTCTTTCTACTTTAATACATATACTATCGTATTATATTTACACATTTTACCTTTATCTGCATCCATCTTTATTGATTATTTAAAGAAACTAATATATAGATTTTAATATTCCAATATAAATTATATGTATATATAATATATATATATATATATATATGTATATATTTATTTATATACATATAATTTATTTTTAACAAGGTATTGTTACAAAAATAAGATATATATTTGTATTTTATAGCAGCGCAAGGCAGCTTTGTAATCACTACTTTGTTGATTCATCTTGATGTGATTATTGTTGTAAAATGTAATCATATACAAAATATTCTAAGCTTATACAAATCAATCATTATTAAATGTCTCCAACTCGTCAAAAACCAATCATTCTCGAACTGCAATTTACTTTCAAATTGCAATGTGAAACAACAGTAGAAAATAATTATACCTTGAATTATACCTTTCCTGAAATTAAAATTAATTGTTTCGTTATCAACATGTTCAAAATCATTAACAGAAGAATAATTTCTACATGAAATAAATTATGTTCTAAATCTGTTTGTTCAATGAATTTTCCGTATACATTTGCATTTTCTTCGAGCCTGCGCATCTGTTCTATCTCGAAAAATACAAAGAATATAATTAAAATCATCGATATATTATCACTGTACTTTTTCTTTTCTCTTATGTCCATTTTTACTAACTTAAAAATTAAATTAATTTTAATCTTAATTTAACTTACATTTTGTCTTCTAACAATAGAACCGTCGAAACTGACTCTCTGATTTTAATGCTTTGGATATGTTCCCAATCAGCAAAGAAATATTTCTAAAATGTTTTTTAAATGTTTTTTTCATTGCAAAAAAAAACATTTAAAAACATTTAAAAAACATTTAATTAATGGGATTGATCCTTTTCATTAATTAAAAACGTTTTTTTGTATTTAAAACCCAGCCGGTAAGTGAAAAAGATTAAAATATAATTAAAATTAATTAATAAAATTAGTTGTCTGAGGCACTGTTGCAAAAAAAATGTAAAAAACATTCTACATTGTTATTTTTTCTTGTTCAAACAATTTTTTTTAATATTAAAAAATGTTTTTTAACGTTGAAGAAATGTTTCTTCAAATGTTAAATAATAAAAAATAAATTCAAAATAAACATTAAATAAACATTAAATAAACGTTAGATAATGTTTTTTCAATAATTTATTTCAAATGAAAAATTATAATGTAAAATAAACATTTAATAAACGTTAAATTAATGAATTTTGAAAACATCGCGAAAAATGTAAAATTAATAAGAAATAAACATTTAAAAAACAAATAAATATAGAAATCAAAGGCTTAAACGTTCTAGCTGAATCTGCTTGTGTGATTCTTGTGTGAATTTATATATTACGTAGTCTTCAGAAGTGCGCTAATTTTTCTATCTTGAAAACGCTAACTCTACTAAACTATTGCAGTAATCACGAGTTAATATATTATTTATTTACGTTTATTACGTCTAAAAAGATGTTCTTTATATGCCAATTATTGCGAAGAATATTATTAAGGCCTCAATAGTCTAAAGGCTTAGGATGCTCGCACGGAATGCAAGAGATCCGGGTTTGACTCCCGGCCGAGGTAATATTTTTCGCAATAAGAATTAATTATTTACAGATTTTAATATGTTATTCAACATTATTAAGATCATTTCGAAGATTAAGATCGTTTTTCGAATAAGCATCAAAAATTTGTTAAATTGTTAAAGTCAATTTAACTCGTGATATTACTGCGATAGGTTTAGTAGAATTAGCGTTTCAAGATCGAAAAATCATTTCGGCACGCGTTTCTAGGGACATCTACATATATATATAATATATAAATATAAGTAATATATAAATTCACATAAGAATTACTTTACATAAGATCCAGCATTAGACCAAGGCTTTGATTTCTATAATATGTAATACGTTATGTATCTTTTTGTATTTTATTGAAAGTTTCTTATTTTAACCTCGTAAAAAAAGTAATAGTAATTTTAATTTCAAAAATGACTACATAAAAATAAAAGATATGATATCAGCAACTAACATCAAGTTAAAGAAAGATTTAATATCAACAACTGATAGCAAGTTATTAAATTTTATTACTCTTATTCCAACCTACCAAAACGGAAATAATTTCAGCATAAAATGCTGCTAATTTAATTTTGGCTTGTTTGACTTTATGTGATAATCAATTCATTATTGTCATCAATAGAATCGATTTTCTTATATTTTCTTTCTTATATTTTCAATATATTTGACCATTTGTGAGTGCTAAATCAAATCTGAGTTTATTGCATGCAATACATAAAGCTTTATTTGATGATAATTGGAACTATTCCTTAAAAAATTTTCGTCACAAAAATTGAAATTCTCTAATTTTACATTTTTTAATTTTCTTCCTTTTCTATTTAAATTCATATTGAAATAAATAAACTATACTTATTTTATCTTAACCTATCCTTTTGCAGAGCCCGCCAAGACTAGTGCCCGTTCATAGATTGCGTTCTACTTAAGAGGCTCCGCATAAGTAGAACGTATTGTCCGTACTTTTATTCGTAGATATTCTACGTAGAATTCATTTCATCCTTGTCGTTTATCAAATGTTAAACAAGGACAAATGATACTCGCGAACATTGTGAGCGTTATATAGGGGCTCCGCATAATAAAAGGAACAGAGAACAAAGAATAAGAATTTCAACCTATCAGAAACTGTATATTCTACAATACATGATTTCTGATGGTTGAAATTCTTATTCTCTATTCTCTGTTTTTTTTATTGTGCGAAGCTCCTAACGCTCACAATGTTTGCGAATATCATTTGTCTTTGTTTAACATTTGATAAACGACAAGGATGAAATGATTCTATATAGAATACCTATAATAAGAGTAATACCTATAATAAGAATAATACCTATAATAAGATAATACCTATAATACGGACAATACCTATAATAAGAGTACATTCTATTTATTGTGACAATAGGGTAACGATCGATGATTGATCCGCTAAATTGAGGCAAAAGCGGAAGTTACAATCCGTGTGTATTATCAGTGTGTACCATTTATATATGGTTCCTGCACACAGAACGCTTGCCACGCTTGGTGGAAGTTGTTGCACTAGCCTATAATTCTTAAGTTGGTCCCCATTTTACAAAATTTCTAAAAATGTTATAATATTATAATCTGTTTAATAAGAGCGTCGCGATTATGCCGGTAAAAAATGCACTTCTAATCTTTTTTGTGCTAATAGGTGTCACATGATGCACTATTAGCCATAAGATTTGTTTGCGTCGCATGCTCTGCTATAGTTCCTATTCACTCTAATGAGAGTGAGAAAAAGTTATGACAGGAGCATATTAGAGCATGCGACGCGAACAAACTTATAGTGTCAGTTATCATTTGATTCTTGGTAGAAAGAACGTTTCAAAAGTGCCACGAGTGCCACTTACGCATCGCGCTTTGAAGCTGTATTTTTATGTACACATCTAAAAGGATCGAAAATGTTTCAATCCGCTGCCGTCAAATATGTGCGAAAATTAAAATCATTCTTCCAAAAGTGGGTACAACGTTGAAACAAAAATGATGGTTTGCCAGAATGTGACACAGCGCAAGTGTTTACCAATAAAGATATTAAAAAAGTTGTGAATCTATTTGCTTCTTAGAGCAAGCATTTGGTTACCTTTACTTATTCACAGACAACTTGAATGCAGAAAAAAATGTTAAAAATATATCAAAAAGTTCTGATACCAACTCTGCCTAATGTTGATTTATCATTAAAAATGAAGATTGGATTCTCCAAAGATAATGATCCCAAACATCGAAGCTTTGCAAGAATTGGAAAGAGCAAAATGATATCACGACGCTAGATTGGCCATCGCAATCATCGATGTGAATCAGATTGAAAATATATGGAAAATATATGGGTATTTATCAAAAAAAAACTTTGTGTGAGACGAACATTCACTTTAAACAGTTGTCTGCCGAAATTCGACGCATTTGGAAATCGCCGCACGAATACGCTATCAATTTAATGGAAAGTATGTTTCGGAGATGCCAATCCATTATAAACACTGGATCCATTATTAATGTAATGCATTTTAATTATTCCATAATTCTATAGAATATAATCATTATTATATAAATGCTAATAAATAAATTTTTCTTTCATATAGGTCGACCACGCTCTTATCGGACAGACTGTACTTCAGTTGTGTGGCAAAAGTTGAACTCAATCCAACTTTTGCCACACAACTGCCACACAACAAAGAAGAATGGATGCCACCAAGCGCATATCTTTGATGCATTTACGCGTATTAAATGTTTTACAGAAGAGACATTATTTTATGTCCTTGAACATTTCAGTTTTTTAAAATAAATGAAATAAATAATTAAACAAAATTTGGAAGTTCTTTCAATTCAAGTCACAATATCACAAAATTTTTATGCGAGAGATTCCAAGAGCTTCAAGTATTTGCTGCCAAATTGTCACGATCTCAAAAATAAAATAATTAAAAAATATTGCATATTTCATTTGAAAACGCTTTCTGTAATGATCCGCAATACAAAACAGATCCAATTTTGCTAGTAAAAGTATAGCTAAGCATTTAAATGTTAAATAACTTAGACATAATAACCAAAGAATATTATTAGAGTTTATTATTTTTAATTTTTTGTTTATTATTTTAAATTATTTTTTATTTATTTATTATTTTAAATTAATATTTGCTTATTATATAATTGCAATAATGTTTATTAGATATTTAACTATTAATTATGTTAATTTAATATTTGCATTTTATTTGACATATGCATGTATCACTTATTTTTATTTATCATATGACTGTAATTTCTATGTTCATTTCTATTGTAATGTTATTGTGAAATATAATAACTTGGTAATTAATTTATGCATTCAAAGTAAATTATTTTATTAATTTTTCTTTTTATGATTCATCATTGATTTTGTGTGTGTGTGTGTGTGTGTGTGTGTGTGTGTGTGTGTGTGTGTGTGTGTGTGTGTGTGTGTGTGTGTGTGTGTGTGTGTGTGTGTGTGTGTGTG
>Ga0157364_1005740_pt1 | contig 12677 bp, 5 predicted proteins | sample AttsexASBM2_FD_111476 | JGI IMG/M metagenome (GOLD analysis project Ga0157364, IMG submission 111476) | Fungus gardens microbial communities from leaf cutter ant in Ribeirão Preto, State of São Paulo, Brazil - Atta sexdens ASBM2 | ecosystem: Host-associated > Fungi > Mycelium > Unclassified ... | reverse complement strand
CATTTTCTTTGTTGAATATTAGATGATTGTACCTTTGGAAAACTTGTTCTTAATTAGAAAATGGATAGATGTTAAAAACGCACATATTTAATAATTACTTTTCTAATCCCTTACGTTTTTATTATCTTAGCCTTTTTATTGCCTCCTTCCCTTTTCCTTTTTTTCTTGTTATTTCTTGGTCGCTGTCTTTAATTAAAACGCATTTACGATCGATAGTTTCGATTCAGATGTTAAATTCTCGATAATTGGATGCTCGTCTTCTTTTCACCCCCAATCTCTCTAGATATTAATTAATTTTTCGCGTACATTCGCATGAAAAGCGAAGGACTCGGAAACGGATTGAACTTTCCAATGTTGTACAATCGATATCTTTGATACCACCTGCTTTTATCCTTAATTGGAAGGTTTTAGCGGCGATCACGTTGAATTATTTTCTATCGTTTCTTCAGGGTAAAGCTGTGACTCCGTAATTAACGATGCATCTTAACGTTCGGACGAGATATCGATGGGATTGGTTAAATCACTTTCTTGTTAATTCTGTTCTCTTGCAGCGAGATTCTTGCTTTTCTAAACAGAACTAAAAGGACATAGAAAATTAATTAAATCACTGTCAATCCTGATTAATACTTCCAAGGACTCCAACTGTTGTTTTTAGAGGATTCGTTCACTCGCAGTTGCATCAGTCGAAAAGAGAAGTCCCGTCCAGTGGATAAACCTTGGTGTACCTGGCATCAACCAATCCGTTCGTTAGAAACAAATGGAGCGTATCACGCACGGTATGAAGCCTATCGCGCGCGTTGCATTGAAACGCGCAAACAGAGACTGCATGCATATCATTCGCGTCGTTGTTGTAGATGAGACTATGACATTAAAAGTGGACTAACCCCACTGCAAAATGAGAATAATTAAAATTTTGTTCTGCGATGCATAATGCTCGTTCTTTAATGTCGCGGTGTTTTCTTTGACCCGTGGACGACGCGCGTCCGACATTGTTTTAAAATTAAAATGGCAAATACATAATGAACATTTGGACTTTTAAATTACGCCACTATACGTCTTTCTACATACGTGTCAGCATTCAACCTTTGAGTATGTGAAAAAAATTCATTGTATGTTTTTTCGCTTTTTATTTCAGAGAGTATTATATCGCCTTGATTGATTAATTTATATTATAATATTGCATAATGTAGTAAAATATTATATGGTGATGTAATACGCTTTATATTATAAGTTCATAAAATTTTAGATATATTCATATATTCATTTGAGAACAGAAAGAAAATGATTCTTTAGAAATATTTAAATCTTGAGAAATATTTAAGTCTTTTGAGTCTGTGTCAAATTATGCACTGCGCTTTTGTATCTAAATTGTTAGAATGCAATGAAGATGCTGAAACAAATTGAAGTAAATGAAGTCTAAATGAAATATGTATAGAAAGAAAATGATTTTACTAAAATATTTAAAAAAATTACCTAGATAATTTTATTGGGCCATTAAAATAATTATATTTAATTTTTAAGCATAATTAACAATATTACAAATAGTTTTAATAATTCTAGCAATTAGTTTGAGCGTTGTACATAATTATTTTGGTCTAACCAAATTATTTTGAGATCTGTGTCTAGCTGAATTTTTAAATACTTCAACAAACCATCTTTTCTGTACGAAGTGCAGCACAAAGAATTAAGAAATGTAATGGGGGGCTTAACAACTTAAAGTACTTCGACCGATTAGTTCTTCCAGTTCCACGATTTACGTCAGTTGAAAGTTAAAATGGTGAATTAATATTCGATCATTTCAGTTTGAGAAAATGAAGTCTGTAGAGTCATAAGACGACTTGGCCTAGTTGTTAAGCGAGAAGAAAGTCGTGATATTCATTGTATAGATAAATTATTCAGGAATGAACTAACATAAGTAAGCAATTGTGAAAATAGGACATTCATACGCATTGAAAAATATGTTCGCTCACTTATCCGTATAAAAGATTACGAGCAGCGATTAACCTCTGTCATTTTTTTCAATAATAGTGTATATTGTATACATGCTTTGCAAAGTAATTAATCATTACAATTATAGTATTAATCCCGAGAAATGTATAACAAATTTAAATTTTTTGTTGATTAGTTCAAATTTAATCCATATTTCGCGAAACATACTTTTATGGAAATAAAAGTAAAATTCTGATTGAGTTATTTAATGTAATCTCGAAAAATTATTAATACTTTTCATACCTCTGGTAACAGAAAAGCGTAATATTGAATATACGGTTAATAAAATATAGTTTATGGTACAACTTTTACGGAGCCCCATTTGCAGAATACATTAAAGGCATGCAGAAGTAATTATATCTCGCGAGACACATCTGGTTGGATTAAATGTAATGGTATCAGAGATTGTCTCACTGCGTTGATATACGTATATTTATTTAATCCCTGGATGCACTTTTAGATCAAAATGACTCTGCGTAGTTTTCATTACGATAGAGATAAATTTCCTTTAGTTTCAAATTAAGATTATAACATTTTAATGAAATTGGTTAATTGAAAATCTTTGTATTACTTTTCACGTTTTCATATAATATTTAATTGAAAATGTAATTATATAGTTCTTATTTATTTTTGTTTGATGAAATGAAAAATAAATTATATAACATTTTATCACATAATAAATTTCAATGATTTATTTTTAACGGTGAACTTTATAAGTATTAAAACAAAATACATTAATATTATTTATAATTATTTATTGCACATGATAGTTTTTTAGTATTTTTCAAATATATTCACGTCCATAAATTTCTCTCTTTTTTTTTGTTTCTATTTATTTTATTAATTTAATTATTTGCTATTATATATTGAGTATTAGTATATTTGCGCTTTTATTTAGTTAATAATTTCATAGATTATATTATTTTGGCTTCTCTTATTTTTGGCTTTTCTATTTCCGTGGATTAATATATATCGTGAAAATTTGTCTTTTTCATTCTCATTTCTATTCCGATTGGAATAGCGTGTGCGTTGGCACTCGGTAAACCTCCGTAAATTTCTGTCGATCGATCTGCGTCAAATGAGTCGTGTAGAGTCTGGCCCGTGGTTTGTCCTGAATCCCTGAACACCGGGTCCTCCTCTGTCAACCAGATTTGGATCCGAGTTGGTCGATATGGGCTTGACGAACCCGTACTTTTAATACCGCAATACCGCAAATCCTCAAGTTTTGTCGGAGGAAAAGCAAAGCGAAATAATGAAATCGATGCTCACTTAATTGTTATTCTTTAATTCCTTATCTTATCTATAGAGAGTGCTCAAGAGAATGCTTGCCGTCTGTTTTATCAGGAAAAAGAAACATTTTTGTTACTCAAAGTATACTTTGTATTGATTTTACGAAATTAAAATTTCTTTTCTATAATTAAAAATTAAAATACACAAGCTAATGTATCTGGTTTTGATCTATTTTGTGCCAAAAACAAGAAAAAATGAAGAAATTACAAATTTTTTTGTATTTTTATTTTATTACTCAACATCGAAAGTTGTTAATTCACTAACAATAAAACATTTCGTAGATCGTGAGGTCATATGCGCGAAATAAAGGTATAAAATAAATAAATGCGTAATAGTGAATCTTTAAAAATTAAGTTTAGAAATCTAATTTAAAAGATAATCTTTTTTTCGAATTTATGTGCATGCGATAAGACATAGTATGTAGAAATGTGTCTCGTAAATCGTATGTGTGTAAAACGTACGTCTATAAGTTATACATTTAATCGATAAAATAGCGATCTCATCAGGGTTTGACCGTCATGCCAGCATCCCCTTAAAATTCGCGATATCGATTTTTCGATATATTCGGTCAAAATTGTTATGTTTCTGAAAAGTTAGGGGATCGATCGTACTTTAAAGAAAATTCAATAATCGATGAAACGATCTTGCGTTCGTTTCTCGTATTTCTGCAACGCGTTTTATTATCCACGATTTACAATCCACAGACGAATAAGGACATTCTAAAGTCGGCACGTTATACATCTGCTGTAACTTTAGAGCGTTATAACTTGCTTATCGATGATTTCGAGTACTTTTCACGACGATATAAATTAATATGGCGACCGAACGTCTGTGTGAATTATGAGACTGGCTCAACCGTCCGCATATTTCTGGATTATTATCCTTTCGTGCACAACAATATTTCGACAATAACAGCGGTGAGCCCTTTTTATTCAGGACGTAAAAGTTTCTCTCATAAACATGAAGGAAACAAGATGATTCTCGAACTGCAGTAGTCATACAATATTACTTAGTATCTGCTAAAGATAGAGTTGTGTAACTCTACTTGACAGAAAAGAAATTCTCATGTAACTTTAACTCTTCAGAAGTTTTTTATACGATTCCATATTTCTCGCCTTCACTTAACTTGTATTCATCTAACATGTCGGTAATTCCATTGAGATAACAAACGTAATTGTAGTATGGAAGAGTCAGAGAAGAAAGAAGCTCTCTACGTTTTATAATTCTGTTTTCTAATTACAATAACAGATAGGGAGATCAAGTTCATAATTTAATTGCGTGCTAATTTCATCTCTGCTCGACTCGATTTGCTTAAACCAAATTTGGACATTCAATCATCTTCAAAGCTATTCTTGAAATTAAGTATTTAAATTGAAGAAGTACATTGCACACTGAGAGAAATATTTTTATAACTATATTTACATGTTACTATAATTATGATTGTTATTATTATAATATTAATATTATAATGTTAATAATGATAATAACTATATATTCACAGTTCTATTAACAAATACTCAAATAGCTGGCAATCGAAAATGACTATAATTATAGTCATTATTATAACAAAAATGATTGCAATTGCTATAATTTAACTATAATTATTATTATAAGTTATTGCAAATAATTATAATTAGAAGTACTAAAAATTTTTTGCATAAACAATTTTTTCTCAACAACAATACTATTTTTTTGCAAAGTTGAAATGTCTAAAATGAATTGATTTTAAGAAAACATGAATTTCTGTACAATATATTTAATATATTTAATTACATTATAGATATTCTTCTTATATGTTTTTAAAAAGTACATTAATCTATTGTAGTATCTTGTATTGTTTCTATTTGAAACACAATGTCAAAGAAAAAAATCGTATTCGAGTTCAACTTGCCGTCACCTTCTATCGGCTGACATTGTTTTACGCTTCGTTGTTCCGTATGCCCTGGGAAAATTGTTCACTCGCGCTCGATTTACCGCGAATATGGGCAGCAAAGTATCCGATATATGATTTCCCAGGAAGAACGAAACTGCTCAACCTAAGCCGGAGAAACCGAATACAGACGTCAGATACATTCGCAACCCGAGAAAAAGGATTCAGAAAGCCTGTACGTTTTGCTCAGGATTGTAACCGTGGCATCAAGTTTGAGGAATTTTTACTTTCTAAGAAAACGGCGCGAAAAAAGCGATCGTATGATCTTTTCTCGGAGGAAGTTTAATTGAAATTCGCCTTTCATAGAATTTAATCTTCACCGTTGAATGTTTTGACAATAAATTTCAACATTTTTACTTTCGAAAGAGATAATATTTTAGTATTTTTTGACATTCTCGAAATTCAATTCAAGTTCTCCGCAATGTCATAACTTTAGAAAACTTGAAAATATGAAACTTACATGAAAAGAATGATTTTACTAAGTATTTGAGATTAGGTAAATACAGATCTGAAAATAATTTTGTTGAACTATCAAAATTAGGATAAGCAAATTGATTGCAAACAATGTCAAAATTTTTTATAATACTACTCAGTATGCTTGAGATTTCTATATATACGTAAAATTATTTTCAAATTTAGCCAGATTTTTGAATATTTTAGCTAAACCTAGATTCTTTTATCTAGATTTTTTTTAGATACCTAAAGTAAACATTTCTTTCTTCTCATTTATATTATAATTGAGATTAAATTATTACACTTTGACCTAGATCTAAAATTTTAATTAGGTATAAAAAATCAATTTAGAATTATAAATTCTCGCTAAATGGCAAAAGATCAAGATTTGTAAATTGAATTACAACAATCCAGATTTATTCTTCGTGTCAAGAGTTTATTAAAGAAAAATCGACTTTTTACTCATATATTCACAATGTACTTCTTTTAAGCGATGAAATTTCTAACGACGACATCAGACTTGTCCGTCTACAATGAAGTCAACATTGAAATGCATTTATATTTAAAATCCACTTTAATTCCTTGATTTCTCTTTCGTTTGGTGAAAATCGATTTTCGATTCTGTATTCTAGTGACGACTCGTGCCACTCATCATCCCGGAAGTTTCTTCAAGAAAATTGTCCATCGGTCTCGCATCTGGAATTTGCTCCATTTTCACCCATCCACGTTGTGATGTGTAGTTTTGCGCTACGTTGTTTGTGAAGACGAATCCGCGTTTCAATTTTTCCGATGTAATAAGGCTCCCATCAGGGATTTTTCGATCACCGCGACGTGTCAAAATGATATTTTGAACGTAAATATTTTGAACGTACATTCAATCGAAACTTCAACGTATCTTTAATAATGTTTTAGTATTATCGACATTTTTCTTTCGATATCCACATTGAAAAAAAAGATTGGTTGCTGCAACAATTTAGATAGTAAAATATGGCATAGCATTTTTAATCGGCTGCAGCAACCAGTTTTTGGTTCGCAATGTCAGTATATGATTTCGATATAAGCTAACGCAACTAAAAATTTACTGCTATTATTCTTTACGTAATAATATTTCTTTATATAGACATTAATTCTGTGATTTTCATATTATGAGCAATATCGATATTGAAAAATTTCAATAAATGTAAATTCTCTAAAAATATGAGTGATTGATCAATGTTGGTTCTCTGAACGAGTATATTGAACGAATAAACATATCGATAGAATTTAGAAAGTTGCAAGCTTGCGGCTATCGTCGACGGAGTCGGAAATTCGCGTGTCAAGCTGCAATTCCGCTTTTTCTGCTGCGGCCGTAATTCCACCCCGCCTTTAGCCGGAGAAATTAAACATCACGGAGAAAAAAGAACCCATGCGTTCACGCGCGCTGTAAAATCTCCCGGCAATCGGCTCCATCGGTCTGTAGAATGCCCTCTTGCTCGAATTTTCTACTACAAATCTCTCGACGAATATAAATTTTGCTCTCAATCAAACTTTTAGCTGCACGCAAAATATTTTCTTAATTTGTTGTATAAAATATCTACATTAATATTTAAATCTTGATTTAAATTTCTATTAAAGTTAAGAATTGAATGAATTTTTCGGAAAGAAATTGATGGATTATGTGCTAAAAAAAATTTTATATCTTTAAATTGTAATTTTTTATATAATTTTATTGAACTCAGAAATGTTGGTTGCGTCTTTGGGCGACATACGAATTATTCAGTTCACAAAAATAAAAAATAATTAAAGCGAAAGAAAAAACAAATATACGAAATATACGATGGAGATCGAGGGATGTTTTTCCGCTCATTAGTCGCTCTTCTCCGTGGTTCTTAGTTCCACACGGAAAAAAAACGTAGAATCCTCACGACAAGAAAGACGGATCGTTAGGAAGACGTTGTCGTCATTGTCATCTGGCAGGATTGTAAAAGAATTGCGAAAGGTACACTCGGGAGACATCTCTGACATCTCTGACATCAACGTGGTCTACATCCCTTATTGCTCGGCTTACTTACACTGTACATTATGATCGTATTCGCGTCTTGACGATTTAGCGCAGAGTAAGAAGTATGAGAGATCATTCGTGAAAAAAAGAAAAAGAAAAATATATCCGAGACGGCAAAAACGAAAAGGAAAAAAAAATTAGTACCATTCATGAAAAAAAGAGTATCATGTCTGTCAAGAAAAGTAAAAGTCATATTAAAAGAGGAAATGTAATATACAGAATTTTGTGTGAATATTTACATATAATATAGAAAATGACAATTTATTTGTAAAATTGAGAACTAATATCTGGAGTAATTTATTTATAAAATTTATAAAAAATATTTTATTCATGAAGCAATTTATAAAAAAAATTATTTATGAAATAATTTGTGAAAAAAATGTATTTATAGATAATGTTATAGAGCAATTTATCGAAAGAATTATTTATTCATAAAATAATTCATGTTTTTTGCCAAAAAAAAAATCTTCATAAAAATATATTGTAATTTTATCTGTTTTGTTCCTTAAAGTTAATTTATATAGAATATATTTTTGCACGTTATTTAATTTAAATATAATTTTAAAAAATAGTTAATTACAGTGTCTTAAAAAAAAATACGACATAGAATTAATTTTTACCATCGAAGCAATTAAGCTCCGCTATATCGCTCGTTAATTTTAAATTTTACGTTTAAATCTAATTTTAAAATGAAAGAATGTTAATATTAGTAAGATAAAGTAATCTTATGAAAATAATCTTTAAAGTAGATGATCTATAATTGATCTTACTGAATGAAAAATAGTGGGAAATAGTAATAAAATATACTATTTAGATATTTATTCAGATGCAACGGCGTCTCACGTTTGGAAACTCAACGAAGATCTGCATACACACATCACCCTCGATAATAGATTCTCCAGGGAAGAGAACAGGGTATCGTTCGCGTCGAGAGCCGCACCGGGTACCATCCTCCGATTCCGTCGATTCTCCGCCGACGCCGAATACAACAGCGTGAAACAGCTGAACATTACCGAAAGTAGCGTGGAATCTCGCGCATCAGAAGCTCGAATTCCTGAACCGCAATTTCCTTCTCTTCTTCTGTTTGCCATGCTCCACCCTCGCTCACGTCCGCATCTCACCCCTGTCTTCCGGAAAGACGAGGCACCATCTCATCTCCGTTACCCCGCTAAACGCTCCTTCCAGAACGCTTATTGGATCTCTTCTTCCGCCTCGCACTTTATGTTCTATCGATCCGGAATGAGAATCGGCTTATTTGCCGACGAACGAGGAGGCAGATGTCGTCCCGTTTTTCGGGGCACGGATCGTCGGTATTTTGGATTTCTTTATATATTTATTGCGCAGCGTTACGCTTCGATTTTCCCGTTTATCGCACATTACGCTACGAATTTTCCCATTTGCTTGCGTATTATGCTTTGCTCGCTCTGCCAAGCACAATGGCGTCAGTGCCTTATTCTATACTATTTTTGATGTTTTCATTGATATTTTCTTTACAAAAATAGTTATTCATTTATTTTTTTAAATAAAAATAAAATAAAATAATCATTATCTCCGGTTTCATTGTCAGATGTAATTTATGCTTTCGCACAAACTCAAATTGCTCGGATTACTCAGAGAAAAAAAATAGTTTTATTTCATTTCAACTATCTATTTTAGAGAATTTTTATTTTACATCTATATACGTTTTATTTATCTTTAATCTTGTAATGCCTGGAATTTACTGACAAACTTAAAAACGTAGTCACGTGAAATTTATTACAGTTATTGTAGGCAAAAAATGCGAAACGGACGATATAAATGCCAGAAAATTTTTCATTTTTACTTTTATTTGTAGCTCACATTTCCTGTTGAATTTTGTACTCTTGCACTTATAATTAGTATCGCATTAGTTCTATTTCCTTTTTAATTATGTTTTCATAATTCGATTTATATTATTTATAATTTTTTTCAATTTTACAATTTTTTAAATATGTTGCTTATGACATGAGATTTTTTAAGTTTATTCAATATTATTCATTTGACATTATTTTACATTATTTATACTGAAAACTTCAACCTACTCAAAAATTATAAAACTATAAAACCTAAAAACCTCAAACCTTCATTGGTTTTGATAAAAATAAGTGCTAAACTATATGTCATGAGCGAAAAAAGTGAGAATTATTTCTCAATTTTGTTTGCGAGCCTTTTGCTTCTTTTATCACGATATATCTGTATAATGGATTGCAAGATTCATAATAAAGGTAATGGTTCAATATGATGATAGAAGTGATCTACGCCACCATTAGTTTCTATAAATATTTCATAACCATATCCATGAAGAAAATTTTTGAATTTTTTGTTTGCAATCTAATTTAAACATGCAACGATAGTAGCGACTATTAATAGCTCAATTTACTGCATTAGCTTGCCGATTCTGTAAGGCTATTATAGTTTGGTATCGGAAAAGCCAGTGTTGCACTTCAATTATGCAAAATAATACAACGAAATGTCATATTCAATAATTTAACACAATTATCGATATTGACATCGTTTCAGTCGCGTAAATGATATCACTTCGCTTATGTATATACATATATCAGTGCTGTCTAAATTACAGGAGTAACATTAAAATGCAAAATTATAAATAACATAACAAAGAAATGAGTTTTTTCAACGAGAAAAGCTCCATAATATCTTTTTACGAATGCAGATTTACTAGCTGGCATCATCTAGACTTCCAGCACGCTTTAAATGCGACAGAAAAGTAGCCTTTTTTTATGACCTCGTTACATTTGCGTGCGTTATAGCGGTTCTGTTAATGCGAAGGCGCTATTTCTGACTCGCAGGGACATTCTCCGGGCTGGAGAATTTAATTTTTTACGCGTAACGATGCGCTATAATGTCATTCCTTTAGCAAGTCTCGGTAAAAATGCATTAACCCATTACTGGCCGGTCGCGCAATGTATAACGGTGTGAAAATTTCATCGCTCGTGGTATTGTACCGCAGCCGTCGATATCGAGAAGGTGCACTATGACGGCGCCGCTGGTATAACCATTATTGGCCAATTAATTGTACAATGTCAATAAAGCAACGCCTACGTTTAATTATAAACAGGGAAAGCGCCCGTGATCGATTTAATTATGTTACATAGGCGTCCGCCGGAAATGGCGATACCAATCGAGACTAATGCGTCGGAAATTGAATTCAATCAACGCGTAAAGAGAAATTGGAGAACGAACATTCGGTTTATCTATTTGGATACGTAACAGTATTCTCGATTTATCGAAACCGCAACATGTTTTACGACCAGCAATCGTCGATAACCGATTAGTCACATCGCGGTTTTGATCTTAATTATTTCCAGCGAAAGTTCCGATTAAGCTACATAAATCACTCTTTTTTTTTTTAATTCATTAATAAGTCGCACAAGAAAATTTAAAGCTGATTTAAAACGCTTGTTAGCTAGAAAGAAATCAGAAAAAAGATTCAAAATTTTTACCCAAATTTTATTCGCCAGATATTGCGACATTGTATTTTCGCACTACTCAGTGCCATTTAAAAACCAGTTGCTAGATTTTTTTATCATGATCCACGTTTTTGATATTATTTCTTTAACTTCAGTACTTTTGCGTGATAAGTTTCTGGGTCGTCGCGCCTCGGATAATTCTGGACGATCATTTTTTTCTCCTTCTCTGTGAAAAGTGCCATAGAAAACGGAACGGATAAGTGGCTGATGTCATTGACGTTACTCTAACGACATATTGCGTCTCTTTCCTTTGACGCGTTTTGCATTTGTGAACTACATTTCACATCTTTGAAGTAATTTCCCCATTATCCTTACACTGGAGGATTCAAATAGAACTACATAAAGATCTTACGTTTAAAACAGCATATTTAACAAGATACTGTACATATTTACTTTCCTCTAAAAATCAAAGCTGTAATTTTATTTAAAATTTTGATTATTTCCTGATAGAAATGTATGCAGTTTTTTTTAGACATTCATCCAGTTATTGTAATATTAGTATTACATACTGTATTCTTATTGATTGTTGATCATTATAATACATTATTGCATAAAAAATATAAGGATTTGATAAGAGTTTTTATTTAATGGCACAACAATTTTTTCCTGATACAAATATATGCAACATACATCTGTCTAATTATTATTCAGTATTAATTATTAATTATTATTCAGATTGCGATTTTTTATTAATTTGTTGATTTGAACATATGATATTCATATATAAGTTTTTTTTGGGCGGAACTTAAAGTTCTTTTTGCGACGGTTGCTTTACGTATAAACGCGCGTGGTGATTGCGCCGATAAATGAACGGCAAGCAAACAGTATAAAACTGAGAGTACAACGAAAGGGTTGGAGAGATGGAATGTTTCGAGGGTATTGTTTTTCATACGATAAACGATATTTGTTTTTCGTGCGACCACTTTGCCGATCGATACTAGGCGTATTATTTTTGCTAATCCTCCTATAATTTATGGAAATTACACTACAGAGTTTTTAGAAATGTTTTTGCATATTTGATATTTGATAGGGTAGGAATCTTTCTATAATTTTTGTATTACAAACTGTGTGTGTCGAACGCGTATGTGAAAGATCAAAATTACACAAAAGCCTAAACGTTTCTTTATTTGACTTTACAGATACTGCGCCTATATAGGTATAATATTTTTTTTAACGCGAGACATACAGCATTATCTATTTTATCCATTTCGCCGTTTTATGTTTCTCTTTTATCTTTTCTATTCTACTCGCTTATTTCTCTCGGTGAATGATTTTTCGATGTTTCTTTCACCTTTAGATATCAAGCTGTCAATATCGGACTCATCACAGAGTCGAATTTGCGTTCACGATTTATACCGAGTTGGCAATCAATCAGCATTGCAGAAAAACGACATCAATGCCTGCGATATGTCTACAATCTTTTTTACGAGAAAGAATCTTTCTTGTTTCGTACGTGATATTTTAT
>Ga0157364_1005739_pt1 | contig 12678 bp, 4 predicted proteins | sample AttsexASBM2_FD_111476 | JGI IMG/M metagenome (GOLD analysis project Ga0157364, IMG submission 111476) | Fungus gardens microbial communities from leaf cutter ant in Ribeirão Preto, State of São Paulo, Brazil - Atta sexdens ASBM2 | ecosystem: Host-associated > Fungi > Mycelium > Unclassified ... | reverse complement strand
ATTTCTTTTTTAACCTTTAGAAAAATTTACATGAAGTTAATTTAAAATAATTGAAATTAAGATTTTTAAAAATAATAAGATTTTAAAAAATTTTTAGATAGTTTGAAGTGCATAAAAGATCAATACAAAATAATTTAAGGTTTTTATTTTAAGATTGACTTTAATATTGTATATAATTTTAGAACATAATCAAAGGTTCTATTATATTCATTTCATCTAGAATTTTTAGTTCTTAAGTTTTAGGTAAAGGGAACTCACCTTGAAAAAACAAATTCATGATTTTATAATTATTATCTTAAAGAAAAACTTTAAAATTGCTAACATTACTTTTTAAAATTTTTAAGTTTCTTTAGTTCCTTTTAGTTTTCTCGTAAAGTTTAAGTAAAGTTTAAAGTTACTTTAAACAAAAATTTAAAGTGTCCGTATTTACATTGCATATTTCTTAGCTTATTTCTACAATAAGTTTTAAATTTCTTTTTTTAAGGTTTCCGAAAAAATAAATTTTCCTAAAGATAATTTTGCTGATTGAAATTTTCATAATTCTAAATGTTCTCTGTAAAAGATTTTCTTTTTTATTTACAAAAAATGACATAATTTAAAATATGTTATTCTTATAGGTCTCTTTGAGATCATAATATCTCCTACAAGAATAACATATTTTAAGTTGTCATTTTTTGTAAATAAAAATGAGAATCTTTTTTACTTTCGATTTAAAACCTTAAGTCAAAAGTGCTATTTAGTGTACTAACACTAAGGAGTGAAGTTAAGTTAGCTTATTATTTTATTGATTGATAATCTTTATCTAATTCATTTTCATATAACTCAAAAATCACATCTCTCGAATTGTGTCATTTTAGTAAGAAGTAAGAGAATGAACATACACAGATATTTAAATGTTCTCTATCAAAAAATTAAAAAAGAGACACAATTTTTATAATTTTTTTCTTACATTAAATTTTTATGTTTATTTTTTATCGCACTTAAATTTTTGTACAAATAGTTGGTATTCATTACCTTGAAAGTCATACCAGAAGTTAATCTGAGAGTTAATGCAATTGTCAGAAGCATTCTTATCGAAATTTGGAGTTAAATTATTTTAATTACATTACTGCTCTTTGAGCATTATGAATATATAAAAGGAATTGGACCACCACTTCCCGTTCGAGAAGTTCGAGATGAAAATTCATGATAAGTCGAAGACTTGAAACTTCAAGATTTCAAATCACTATTGCTCATTTCTCGCTTCTCAATGACTGTGCAAACTTTAATACGCGCATAGCTTTGTAAATCCATTACTTTGATTGTATAAGATGTTTTTGCAATATTAAAATTTGATTAGGCTTTCAAGTATTATGTTTAAATTTTCAAAGCTGAAAGTGCTCAATATTTCTATTATACATATAAATATATATATAAATAATTATTAAATATATCTAATAATTAAATCGCAAAATAATAAAATTATTACAAATGTATTATCTTTTATTATTGTTGCATTTAATAATATTACTAAATGTTATTACACTATAAATAACTTACAACAAAAGTTAAATTTTTAAAAGGCACATTTTATTTAATTTATTATTTTTTCAACATAAACAGAAATAATTGGTCAATCAACATTGAATCAATATTGATTCAATGTCAATTAGATATTCATCGACCAATCATTTTTGGCTGAGATATATTAAATAATTTATTATGATTGCATTTGTTGTGATCAATTTTCTATCCATGATTTTTGTTTAACGCGCAACAATATATGATATGAACCGTTATTCGAGTTTTCCATTCACCGTCTCAGATTTTTCCATTGCAGCCACTTTTGTAATTCTTTCCTATTTTCCTGTCTCTTCGTTCGTATCTATCTCTCATCTCCAAACCGCCAGTCCTTTGCCATTGTCCACCATTGTTGGCAGTATGTGCGAAAAGCGAATTCCTTCCATTGTACGATACACGGAAAGTAATTCGAACACGAAAAGGGCCCCTTACCTGATCCAATCGTTCTTCCACATTGAGGAAATCGAAAAGTTGATGCAACCACGATCCAATTTCTGTTGAGATACTGTTAACCGGTAACTTTATTTTTGGACCATTGACTGCCGAGAAATGTCGTGAACACGGAAATTAATTAATACAATCAGTTTAGTAGCAGAAAATCAGAAAGAGTGAATAAATCAATTTTTATTTATTAATTTGTTTTTATTCAATACGTTAAATTTATATATTAATAAAAAATTAATTAAATGAAGAAAATTAAATTACATTAAACTAAAAGTATTCAAATTTAATTAGCATTTTCTTAATATTCATCTTGATTTTATGTGCACATTGATACTGTACATTCACTGCGCTTTTGATGTTTAATATTTTCTTTTTGTCTCGTTGTAATGCACGCAAAATAGATATTAATTATATAGCATGAAAAAGAACGATACTATACATGAATGCGAATCTTGGAAAAAATCGTAATGTTCTCTCTGATTCTTTTTTATTCATTATGCATTTTTTTTGTTCATACAGTTAGACAGCAAATAGAATATCATTACTAGTGTTTTCTCTCTTTTCATTATATTTTGAAAACTTTTATTCCTTTTTACATAAAATGTTTGATGCTTAACGTTCGAAAGAATATCGTTTCGTAGAGTTGAAGCTGCCATAGTAAAAGCAACCACAAAATTAATTACTGCATTAATTAACATTTTGTTCTCACAAAGTGTTCAGATCGCTCTTTGTAGTGCGGCATCGATCGTATCGTATGTACCGCAGAATTTTTAATTTCATCTATGAGATAGCCTGATTACTAATAAGAACGCGAATGTAATTCTCACATCAAAGAAAAACGAATTATGTTTTACTGAGAGTAACAAATAAAGAACTGTATAGGCCTATCATATCTTTAATAACGCTCATCATGATTGAATGAAAATAGGATTGAAAACGAACAATGGAAATATTATACAATAATGCTTTGATGCTTTCCTGAGGCAAAAATAATTTTATATGCTATATGTAATCCTTTTACATTGTATAGATTTGGTTTTTATCCAGATTTCCAGAGATTGGACTCTTTATTTATATGCGTTATGATACTGTACAAATTAAAAAAAAATTAGTCATTTTTAAATTATTTATTTGAAAACTGGAAATGTATGAAATTAAAATAGTGTATCAATGGATGGCCATTGTACGATCAATGCAATTAATTGTGTGGTGAGAGGAGGACTGATATATTTACTAAAATATAAAATTCAATATTTATTTAATAAAGTATATTTTGTTTCTTTTTCACTAACGACCGATAAGAATTATTGTAGCAATGAATTGGCAAGTGCACAAACATTAATTTCTTCTTTTTCTTTTTCTTCATTTTTAGAACTTTGTCCTGTATTTCAACGCTAGGGAAAGACTTTAGTGTTCTTTGAGCATTGTCTTCTTTTTTATAATGAACAGACTGCTGCTCAAATTCTCTAAATCTTCTTTTTTATACGGATATGAAAGCGTTTATGACAAGGAAGCATTTATAACTAGGGAAGAGATTTAATAAGGAAGAATTAACTTGTTTATTTAAAAATTTATTTTTGAAGAATAAAATCTAATCCAAATTAATATTTCTGATACAGAACATTTTTTTGTATTTTTGAAGACAGGTATTTATATTAATATTTCTGATACAAAACATTTTTTGCATTTTTGGAGACAGGTATTTATTTTTTATTATATAAATGGACCACCCTGTATATCACAATATTTTGTATACCACAAATTTCGATGTTGCGATATCGAGGAAGGAATTAAACATAAATAAAAAGTTTTATTAGTGAAAAAATAGTTATTAATCAGGTTTTGAAAATTCACTTTAAACTAATAAGTGAAACAACGTTGTATATATCAGACATGCTCCAGAAATTAACGAGACTGTCATGGTATATGTAAGCGTTTAGACAACGGTGCTTTGTGTCACGATTCTCAAGATCATAGTAATCCGATTAAAAGCGGACTCGGGCGTCTCCTACTTGAATAGGAAATTGTATTTGACTCAATCAATTGGTTAGATCCTGTCAACATAATTGGTTGTAAGCAGAGAATTTCACGCAATCTAAGTATATTTAGCATCTTCAGGAAAAAAATATCTAAAACATTTTAAATAAAACGTAATGCAACTAAAAAGAACATTAATACGTTAATTAAAAAGTTTAAATAATCTGAAAAGTTATTTTTGATAACTTAATTACGAACGATTTCTTAAGCTTAATAATAATGAAGATTATTATTTCGTGGCGAATGATGTTCGCTATCTGTGGATAGAAAATAATGTATTATCGTATACAAAGACGGAACAAGCCGAAGGCATGGCACGAGCGATCCTTTTCGTTGTTTTGTCGTCACCGCAAGCAGCTTAACCCGTGGGATTAAAGGATGAAAGGACAGGTGAGGGGAGGATCAAACGTTTTCCGGATAAGCTGTGCCGAAGTTCAGCCACGGTACTTTGTACAGAGAAACGTATAAGGCGGGAAAATGAGGAGAGAGAAAGGAAGATGTTTGAAATGCACCATGTAACCAAGCGCATGGAAAATTGCTTACTTGCTTCCGACGCGGTTTTCTCAAGTTATTTCATTCCATTTCAAATAAACAATCAAGTCAAATGTACTTCGTTCTGATTTCGCTCATAGTTGGAAAATGCAAATAAATATACGTATCTTATTTATAGTCATAAAATTTATACTTATTTGCTTTCATCTTAAAGCAAAGCTCAAGCCCATTAGAAAGTACGATTCTGTTCTAATTATTTGTATAGAAGGATGCGGCAACTGAAAACAGACTGGAATTGTTTACTTTGCGCAGGTCTTTATTGGATAGTTTTTATGCAAATATTATTATTCTGAATGCGGTGAAGTATTTACATATAGAAAGAAAATATTTCATATTATTAATATTACACGCTTATTACATATTTATTTAACATTATTAATTCGAAGATATTTATATTAAATTTGATGTATTTTTACATATTTTTTATATATTAAACTCTTCTTCTATTTAGGGGAAATTGTTTAACCTTTTCGTGCCTGCTGGAACATATACGTGTATGTCCCAGTCCTTCAAAAATTCATATCCTTTATAAATAAAATACAGACTTTTGAGGTCATAATCACAGTTTAATAGTGCATACTCTACATTTTCATCGATTTTGTTGACTTTGCGTGAACGGCTTTCTAATTTGCAATCATTTTGTGTTCACACAGGCATAGTACGTATACATGAATACTGCGAATCGGAATCAGATCGTTATCCGCTTTAGAAAGGAGAGCTTACAGAATAGCCGCGGCTTGTATTCCTGTCGAGTTAAATCACGTCCTAGAATTCGCCGGTTCCTCGGCATTAATCCAGCGGCAAGCTGAAAACGTTATAACCGGTCATATGGCGCCTCTCGGAAGTGTTTCAATTTCAGGAATTAATTCCGGTAACGTACGTTTATTCTTACATGCACGGACTATATAGTTGCCTGAAACGCGAGATATATATTGACATATCAAGATTACGATAACTTCTGCTTATGTAGCAAAATAATAATATCGGATTTATTCATTTATTTATTATTATATCAAGAAAATGGAATTTAATATTTAATATTTCATGGATACATCAATATTATTCTAACATTATCTTTTAATATAAAGAATGGACTTTAATAAAGAATGACTATCTTGTATGACATAACTTCTTGTATTATTCAATTTATTTTATTATTAATAAAAATAAGTGAAAAAGAAAGGAAAATCAATAAGTGAATAACATAAATAAGAGGAAAAATTATCCTCTATTCAGACGCGAATTTTGGTATTAAAAAATATATTAAATTTTAATAAATCATTTATTTGAGTAGTATTAACTAAATATTTACTAAATATAAAAACACTGAGCAAAAATTTATCTACATACAAGAATCATTGAATTTAACTCATCATTTTTTATTAAATAAATACTTATTTACCGTGAGTAAATATTTTCTTTGTACTATTTAAATAAATATTTGTTAATACATTTGTTCTCAGTGTGCTTAATAATATTCATTTGTGAACTTTAAAACACGATGTATTGGTTTTTAAATTGCATGCTGATTTGATTTGTCGGACTTGAAATGCAGTTGTACTTGAAACTGAAGCTAGAAGTTTCATAAATTACATTTGTCAAGCTTTAATAATAATGCTAATAATCATCTTGAAAAACAAAGGATTTTTTATAAGAACCTTATTATCTCTCTCTCTCACACACACACACACACACACACACACACACACACACACACACACACACACACACACACACATCTAAGAACAAAATCAAGGTAATTTATTATTAAATTTTCAGAGACTATTTACTAAAAATTATTTTAATAGTGACCCTATAAAGAAAGTACATAATTAAATAACAATTTAATAATTTAAAACTTTACGAAAAGAAATTTTCTGTTTTTGCTAAAAAAAAATTAGATCCATAAATTATGAATTTATTAATGAATCTTATAAACAATATATACGCCATATCACATAAATACTAAAATGTTTAAAAATATTCCAATATATGTGTCGCTTTTGTTGCGTTAAGCATTAATATTGGATATTTTAAAGGAATTATGAAAATTGCACGAGAGTAATACTTTCTCGTTGACTTAAATTATTTTTGTGGCAACAAAGCGTGGAGTTGACGAGATTGTCAATATTACATTGATTTCATCGTCGCGAGAATGCGGCAACGAGGTAGAATGAAACGCAATAAAGCTGAAAAATTCACGGTGCTACCCACTCTTCAATCGTGCGACAAATTGCTTCGTGCAAAAAGAAAATGCTCGGAGCGAGAACGGATATAAGCGTTGTTAAGCGTGAGAGAAGCGAGAAACGCATTTGAATAAATGCAAGGTGACGTTAAAGCCGGATGTCGCCGGGATCGGAAAATATCCTGGAAGGATTTGCGATCCTACGTGGGCAAAGGGAGAGATACAAGCGCCTTTTGCAATATAAACGCGTGGTCCAAGAGAAGCTACCCGGCTGACAATGAGAAACACGAGAACTTTGGATCGATTTCCTACCGAATACATGCACGCAAGTATATAGGGTGTTCGAGCTAGAAACCATCTATTTCTTTTAGAGAACAGAAAAAATTAAAAATTAAAAAGTTGAACAAGTTATGATAATATATCAAATTTGATAGGTAATACAATATTCTGTGTGTGTGTGTGTGTGTGTGTGTGTGTGTGTGTGTGTGTGTGTATGTGTGTGTGGAGCTGATGATTTTAAAAATGCAAAAAATATATAAATAAATTCTGAATAACAAACAAACTTACTTCTTTATTACTTTTATCCAACACATTTCAAATTTTTTTAAAATAATTTTATTTTAGACGCGCGATCGTCAAGCTTTTACAATTATAATATATAAAACGAATGCACTTCAGACAATTTCTATTTGAACAGAAAATTCTTTTTAAGATTTAATTTTTTTCTAAATATGTAATATCAATTAAAATTAAACAGTTAGTAATTGATTCAGTGTTAACGATGTGTTTCTATCTAATTTTATGAGTCACAAAAAGTGTATAATTTTTGAACACCATATATAGGTACAAGCATGCACATACACTTGTACGAACATGAGACGAGATCGAGGTTCTAGAAGCAGGAACAGACTGGGCGAAGGAATAAAGATGGCAGGAGAAGAAAAGGAGACAAAAGAAACCAATACATCGTAGTTTGAGTATTGTAGTTTGAGTTTCGAGAATCTATTTAGCGTAGATCTTTTTTCGCGAATCTGGCTTTGAAAATTTTTCATCAATATATCGGGATTCAGTTTAATATTTGAGTTCTTATGATGACGAAAGCAATTTCACCTTCGATATAAATTAGTAATGTCAAAGAATTCACAGAATATATTTATGTGGGATGTGCATTTTTATGAACGAAAGATAATTTTATTTTGTAGTATTTATCTTCCAATGGTGTTAAATGTTTTATGACAACGAAACATATATAAAGATCGTGCCATTTTATCTTAAGCTTGTTTTTTCGATATTTGTCTCGCTGAAATGTCTTCGTATATTGCAATTTTAATCGATTATTACAGAAATAAGCGCTTGTTATTGCAAGTTTAAAGTTATCCCAAAAATTATAATATTATTTAAAGAAAGTTTAAGGTTACCCCAAAGATTACCTCGAAAGTTATAGTTTTATTTAAAGAAAGTTTAAGGTTATCCTGAAGGTTACCTTCAAAAAATTGTAACTTTATTTAAAGAAAGGAATTGTTTTAACTTAGTCAAATTATGAATTGAGAATTATATGTAAAAGCTAACTTTTGTAAAACTTTTAATTATGTATCTACATGTGTTTTATTTTGAAAATTATATACATGTTTAACAAAAAAGCGAAATATCACAAGATATTATTACATACATATAAAAAAATTTTTTAATAATTTTTAAATCTCTTGCTTTTAGAAAAATGGTGAGAATGATTTTGATTCATAATCATGTATTTGTCTTTTTATATATTAATTAAAGATATATTTAAAAATTACATTTTAATTATACATTTTTATTGAAATTAAGTTCACTTCTTCGTATATAGTGAAGAGTAGAAAAGAGAATCTCTTCTCACTTCGTTCAAATCCAATACTTTCGATGTACAATTAGCTTTTGGAGGATCAGTGAATGAGCACTTTATTCTCCGACACTGCGGCGTAATCGCCCATGGCTTGCAAAGCTCGAAAGTACCGTCTGTTACAGTCGTTTAACGTGGAATTAGACCGCTCTGTTGATCTTTCGAGACAAGCTACGTGGCATGGATAGAGCCAGTTTAGCCATTCGGGGTCGCGTACGAACCGGGGTTGCCGGCGGGTATCATGGGGGAAGGTAGGACTCGGAGATTGGTTCGCGTCAGTTCGTGGCTCACCGGCGGGGTACGGGTCGCATCTGTCTTCTCCCAGTCCTATCATGACTCACAGGGGGTGAGGGACGACGGGCTTCGTCGAGGCCGTTCGAACCGGCGTGATGGATACGCGAACTCGGTGCACAGGCAACCCTTCGCATACCAACTATAGCACGCTCTTCCATTCCCACTTACATACTCAGGTACACCCTCATCCGAGGCTTGAACAAGAGTCAGTAGTCCTAAATGATGTTTTTGCGGTAATGAAAAATAGTGTGTATAGCCTTCTTAGTTTGGGATCCTGTAACATGTAATCATAATTTATAATCGATTTCCTTATTTTATCTTGAATATTTAACATCGTTCCTTGAAATAATTAGTTTTTTAATTATGCATGCCTTTTCTTTTGAGAGAAATGTTATTTTACTTCTTACTGATATTAAATTAATATTAAGAAAGAGTGAGTTTTAAAAAACTTTTTATCATATAATTTCGTTTTAAATGATGAAACATTCGTTTTAGTTTCTACATTTTTAGTTTTTAATAAGCGTTAAATTTAGAACACCTAAAGAAAGAATTTTACATTGTTAGGTATTGAAAGAGCAATAACTCATGTATGACAAAATGGAAAGCGATCCATTTCTGTGATTGATTAATGTATTTGTTTAGTATCAGCATTCATATTAACATATATGCTTAAAATCATGAACTGAGTCTCAAATTTAATACATTTTTTAAATTATTAAATTGTTTTAATTGAATTAATATCAACAGTAACGATCTTAAAAAATGATTAAAAACAACAAAAATTGAGTATAATTTACATTATAGAATTTAACAGCATAATACGAGAGCAACAAATAATGCTGAAAAAATCAAACAAAATACTTTAACTATAATCACTTTTTAAAAGAAATCTTGCGGATTGTTTTCATATTCTCGGAATCATTATTTTGGAGGATGAGATGATTATTTCTGAATCTATATTCATCATTTGTATTGTGTTAATGAATGATATGTAAATTTGATGAACCACAGAATGGGTTTCCGTATTTGCATGTTAACCAAAAGTAAATTTGTACTGTTCTATTGTTTGTAGTTGATACAAATGTTACAACAAAGAGAAATTATTAGAGTATGTATATACATATAATTGCGCACAAAACGATGTAACATAACGATATAAAACTTCATTCTTTCTTTAAACATTTTGTTTAAAAGTTAACGTTTATTAAAAATTTAGAATATGTTTCAAAAATTAAAATTTTTTACAGACAATTTAATCTATCTTAATTTAAGAGCTTTATTATAATATTGTATGAAATTAGAGGGGACAAGTAATCTGATGTATGAGAATAACATTTCTCTGAAATATTGGAAAAAGTAAAAATTTTTTGGCAACGATTCCGACTTTGTCCAGGTTGCACAGATCGATACGATTTTTTCACGCCAGGTAGGCTAAAAATTTACGGGCGTGAGTGTCATCTCATCTGCTTCATCACGATAACGTCTAGTCTGTTGCGTCGCGAAAATAGCGGAGGGACGCGCAGTCGGCGTGACATGAAATACGCAATGCGGAAATGTATGGAAAATTGCAAAAAGCGACAATACGTCGAAGGGATGAGATATATGAAATGAAGTATTTGGGAAGGGAGAGATGAGAATGATGGAAGGGGATTGCGAAAAGCGAAAGAGCAGAAGAGATGACGATGCAAGAGGTAGAAACGCGAGGGAAATTATGCCGTGAATAAATAACTCAATCTTAACCGCGTTTAACGCCACGGCTATATCGTACGCACGTAATATGCAGTTTCTGAGAGAACTCTGGTTGAGTTTGAATGAGAGTTGAAGTCTCGATTTTAGCAACTTCTCGGTCACTAAAAAGTATGTTTATCTTTTTTACGTTGATGCTGTTTGCATATTTATCTGAATCGGTTAAAATTGATGAATATTTTCTTATCCCCTTTAATTTTAAATATACTATTTATTGTAAATAATTACGCATATATATTTAATATTTTTGTGATTTAATCACATTACGTAGTTTGAAAACAATTTAAAAACTTTTAGTCATAAAGATGAAAAATATTTTTATCCTAATATAAATATTACTATAAGCGATACTACTTATAAATAAAACGTTATAACAGTAAACTAAAAAATACTGAATTTACGAAAATTTATGATTTGTTGAGTATTTAGTTACTTTTTATGCTTATATTGTATAAAGTTTATGATAAAATTTAAATAACTGGAGCAAAAGGTCAACGATAAAAAAATGCATATAACATAGTTCCGAAACGCACACATATGTCTACTGACATGCATGGAGGTTGCACAGGTAATCGAAAGTGTCACTGTACGTCGACTGCGACGAGAAATATGAAAAATGAAGTGTCCGGAAAAGAAAACCAGCGGTGAATGATTGCACATAACGTAGCCTGTAAGTTTACAGAAGCAGCCGAGCTGGGAAGAAAATTACATCGATCGCGCTACGTATCTACGTTCACTAAAGCATAAAATTTATTTTTGCGTAACACGACGTGTAAACTTGATGTGTAAACTCAATGTGGCAGGAGCTTGTGAGATAAGAACTCTCCTAGCAACGTTGATGTGCTCTATATTTCAATTTTAATAAAATTCGATCTCTTGTAGGAAAAATAAATTACTAAGTGATATCATACAATTAAACGACAGTAAGTATCATAAAATTAAATACTCAAGAAAAAACATTTGATTTTGTATAAATGAAAGATTTAGCAAATCTCTCTTTATTGTTACAGAATCAATCATAATATAGAAAATTTTACTCTTAAACAAGAGCAACTTTTGCGATTCTTCTCGTGACAGGAAGTTTTCTTGAAGCCACGATAGAAAGTTTCAGGAAGCTACGTTATACGCGAGCAGAAAAAAGGGTCGGCAAAGAGCTTGAAAATCACTCGTGCGTTTCTGGAGAGAGCCAGCCTCTCTCGATGACTTTGAATCAAAGTAGCTCGCCCAAGACAATAAGTCTCTCGCGGAGAGATTGAAGAGAACCGGAGCCGGGAGTGAGTTCAAGGGCTCGCGACCGGAATGAAGATACGGAGGGCCTCTCTAAGGGTCATACACTGTGTCAGTGCATGGATACACGCATTGTTCGTAGTGCGAAGAGTAGTTTTCTTTGACGCGCTGATTAGACACGAGCGAATTATGTTATCATAAGATGAGTCACAAAATGGCTCACGTATAACTATTTAAAGCTCAAATTTATTTCAAAGTTAGTGTAATGTTTTACAGTTACATGAGGTAATTTGTGAACAATAATATTAGAATGATATAAGGAATTATGTAAAAATATAAAATGCTATATACATAACAAATAATGCTACTATACAACACAATGATAAAACAGTTTATGTGACATTAGTATATGTGACAGATTTTTGTGTGAAAAATAATACTATTGCAATATTTTTTGCCGAATGAAGAAAAAAAAATTAGTGCAGACAAAGAAAAAATTGGAGACTTTTGTAACAAAAGTTAATACAAACTTTTTATAAAGAATCGTATATAAATATGGAAATATTATAAAAAATTAATGTAAATCTTTTGTAAAGAATTAGGTGAATATGGCAATTATTTGAACATTGTTAAGAATTTTCCTCATAATAAAAGTTTATTTAATTATAACATCGATATTTAGAATAATCTCTACTTAATCTAACACCTTTATATTTGTAAAATAAACATTAAAAATATTTTACAAAGAGACAATTTT
>Ga0157364_1005738_pt1 | contig 12679 bp, 7 predicted proteins | sample AttsexASBM2_FD_111476 | JGI IMG/M metagenome (GOLD analysis project Ga0157364, IMG submission 111476) | Fungus gardens microbial communities from leaf cutter ant in Ribeirão Preto, State of São Paulo, Brazil - Atta sexdens ASBM2 | ecosystem: Host-associated > Fungi > Mycelium > Unclassified ... | reverse complement strand
GTGTGTGTGTGTGTGTGTGTGTGTGTGTGTGTGTGTGTGTAAGAAAGAACTAAAGAGATTTTGCAAATAAGAAATGATTCATACACAAATTAAAAATAATTCGCGACAAGAAAAGCGAGTGAAAGCTAAAGAGCTGAACCCAAGTAATGCTTGTCGCCCAGATGTTAAATGGAGTAAATAATTTTCCAGTATGCTTCGTACATATAGTCGCCATATAGAACAGCTAATAAATAAAATCTCGCATGTAAAATTATCGAATATTTCACTATATAAAAAATTTTTAGTACAACGCCGCGACAGAATTGCATCTTACATTTATTTATTTGTACAAGTATGGTACAAATTTAAGTGGAAATTAAAAATATATAATATAACATGCAGAACACACATCTAAGATTATAAAAATTATTTTAAGTCCACTAACATATATACTATAACTAACAATCGAAACAATAAAATAATATAAAAATATAATATAAAAACAAAATAAACAAAAAAATATAAAAATAATTACAAAACGAAAATCAATGTTTAGATTAATGCAATTACTGCATTTGGGAATTTGAGAGTTTAATGATTTTCCCCTAATCCCTTCTCTCAAGTCTTGAAATTTAGAAATTTAAATATTTAAATATATTTACAATTTCTGCAAGCATTCAAAATTTGCAACGCAAATTTTTATACTTATGTTAGATTTACATATATATCAAATAGCGAAGAACTAATTTATATCCAATTGATTACAATAAAGTGATTACATTTAACGATATTCTAATGATATTGAAAATATAAATATAATAATGCATAGCGAGACACTTACAGCAACGTATTTTTCCACGAACTTTCCACTCGAAGACGTTTATTGAGAAGTGAATTATTTTGTTAATTTACTTTAATTTACTCGATTTATTTTAGAGGTGCATTTGCTCCATATAATTTATTCGCGAATATTCGCTTCTGTCTCGTTTGCACTTTATCGTATTTCGCACTGTGAATAAGTACATCTGCACTCTTCGATCGGCGAGATTGCATCCCGACGTTGCTAGCGATCTCGAAATAATGCGAGCCGAAGGGGTGCATTATGTTTGAGATTGTATCCTTAGTCTTCAACAGGGTGGCGCTAAAGGTATGAGACGCGTGCGCAGTTTATGATCGAAAGCACTGACCTGATTTAACCGGTCTTAACTTGTAATATCACTTATTTATTCTGTGCACAATCGGATTGTTCATTGTTCATACTAATATATCATTATTATATTTATTAAACATTTATAATTATTAAATACGTCCAGAGCAAGGTAATGTACATCATATACGAATGTTCGATTCAACTGGATGTAAAAAATTATTATTTAATTTATTTTTATTTTGTATAAACAAATTATTTGCATTTTTATTTTTTGTTATCTTTCATATTTTATTATTCCTTAAAACTAAATATTTCAAAATTAAGAAATACCAGAAATTAAACTACAACGTTTCAAACACTTTTATGCTTTTTTTTATCTAATGATCCGAAATATTCGAAGATCTATAGATCTAATTAATTGAAGAAAATTAAGAAAATTGCAAAAATACGTAAACAATTAAAAAGATAAGTGACACACAAGTTTATATAATAACATGATAATAATCTAAACAAAAATAATAATTCACGAAATGTTGCATAAAAATATAAAAAAATTGAACAAGAATCAAAGAAAATTCAGAATTTAAGATCAGATTTTGAACACACAAAGCGTGTGTTCAAAATCTGAGAATTTAGAGATTCTAAAGGCCTAAAATTGAATGTTTATCTTAACTATATGAATATCAACCTCTCCCACGTAATAACCCCCTCGCTTCCACGAACTTGCTGTGGAAGGAACTTAGTAAACATCGCAATGTGCTAACGAGCAAATAGGGAACCGCCTGCAGCTGCAACGCGAATGTACCCAGGTGCATCCCTTAACGAAGTATCGTTTAGAACCGCTGCCGTCGACTACTACGAGAATTTTTGATTTACTTAAATCCGTCATACTCGAAGGATTTTAAAGTAGTGAAATTTGGAATATTCAACGAGCCAAGAATAATACTAAACAAATATTAACGAAACATTTCTTTTATAACGAAGCGATATCATTTTATAATGCATTTGCACGTTCTCAGATATTCGCCTTAATTAAGATTATTTATTTGTGTTAAATATATATATATTTTTTTAAGAAACATAATAATTCGGTTCTGTACAGAAGCTATTCGTTTAATGGGTTATTTCTGTGTATAGATTCATTATTATTAAATATATTATTAGATTGCCAACGTTTCGTAAACATTGCAATTCATTTCATCAGGGCGAGGAGCAACCTGATACTAAAGCTAATTCGATTCTGCATGTATATTTAGAAATCTTTTCTTGAAATTATTTATATTATTTATATTAAAAATTTTATATACCTGTACAAAAGTGTAGATTTCTTTATAAAAATTATAAATCATAAATATTATAAAAACTCAGATGTTCTTTACAAAAAATTTAAGATTCACCTTTTCGTTTTTAATATTAATAAAAGTTATTTAATAAAAAGTTTATAATTGTACAGTTCATTTAATTATTTATTACATTTGAATTTGTTTTTTTTTTCATAAATTGTAATATAGAGCCAAAGTGCAAATCCGGAAAAAATCTTTTTTGGAATATTTCGGGAAATCTGGCATAAATTGTAAATATGACAAAAAACTTCTGCAATGAAACAAAAGATATGGAATTTTATGAAACGTGAAAAACGATAGTAAGGATTTTGCATGAAAGAATCCGCGAACGTGCAGAACGACGAGAAGAATTTTGCGAGCATGCAGAACATACAATGAGGCACAGAGCGTTTTCCGAGCGAGAAAAGCATTCCAACAACGAAAAAGTAACATTCTCGCGACTCTGCTTTGTATATAATTTTCAATATAAACAGGTCGAGAGAGAATATTGCAAAAAGCATATTGAATTTAAAATTTTTATCTTGCGGACTTCTTGAAGAAGATTCCAACTAATGATGATACAGGGATTTCAGGGAATCCTACAAATCAGTAAAACGGAATCTATGAACGAATAAAATAGGGTGTATTGTAAGAAGGCAATGAGGACGAGTCTATATGAGCGAGAAAAGCATGAAGAAAGTTTCTAACAGTAGACAAAACGGATGCAAGGACTCTGTGAAAACATAAAAGCGAATTAGCTTTTATTAAGGAATAAAATGAACGAAGCGAATGTTTTCAATGGAAAAAATATTATAGAAGAATCTACATATTAAAATGATAAGGAAGATTTTACTGATGCTAAAAACTTCTGTAAAAAGTTTTGTTAATAAGAGATAAATAAAATATTAATAATAATTTAAAAATCACAAAGAAGATTTTAATCATTCAATATAAAATAAAATAATAAGAAACTTAGGACTTAAAAGAAATAATAATGAAAGTTTTTAGAAAATATACACAGATAAATATTAATCAATGCTTTTAAGATAATAATTAGAAATTATTTTAAAAAATAATTATTAATAATTAAGAAAAAAAGAAATATATATATATATATATATATACAAAGAGTATGCCAATAGAAAGAATTATTATTAATTAACACAAAGAATCATGATGAAATGCTACTCTACAACAAAAGAAAATATGAATTATAAATAAGAAAAATCTTAAATATTCCAGATCCGATTCTCTATTTATTAAAAGATACGTTCGAATATGTTTCCTTGTTATTTATTATTCCCTTTAGAAATCGTGGATTGTGATAAACGACTTGAATCATACTGAACATATCCACAAACTAGGACAACAGCAGTATCTACAACTATGTGCTTTCATATTACAAATGAAGAAAAACCGTATCCATTACAATGGTGCGAATGTTTAGGAATTTCAGGAATTATCGAGAAATGTAATCCTCTCGGTATCTTAATCAAGATAGAATTCTAAGTACACACACGACATAATTCAATAAAGCGAAATAAATCCTTACGAAGGCAGACGTTCAAAGTTATGGCAAGGATTAATCGCGAAGGATACTTCAAGCAAACAGAATCCTGCAATCGGGAGGTTTCAGAAAAGGCAATCTCGCAAGCACACAGAGATGTCCCGAAAAAGCGAAATGAAGCGCGATTTTATGAGCGAAAAAGTGGAACATTCGCGTGAACATTTCTTTATGGAGAAACGCGTATCGGGAAGGAAGGAGCAGTCTAAAGGGCTCGTCCCTTCGGCCTTGTCAAAAGGGTGATGCACTTTAGGGGGAGGAGGCAAACTGAGGACCGATCGTCGGGTGTCACGAGGTCACGTGAAAATAGGTCATTGAGAGGCGTCCTCTCCGCGGAGAGAAAACTCTCACGACATCAATGATTTCTCTCATTCACGATACAAATAAGTAGCAATTCTCCTTTCCTCTCCCTTCCTCCATTGCAGAAGTGATTTGCAGGGTGGATGCTGCATGCGCGTGAGAAAGGAAGCTGCCGGAAGGAAATGCGTACCTCTCTTGCCATTACGTCATAGCCCTGCAGGTAAGAAACCGTCCCAGCAGCAAACGCGCGGCTTTATTCTGAAGGAACAACCAAGGCGAAAGTGAAGAAGGTTGCACGTCGCATTATATATCGGAGGATGCTGCTCTCTGGTCGCGCTGCTGTCCGCCCAGCTCGCTCGTGCGCACACCCTCGCACGATATCTCTCTCTCTCTCTCTCTCTCTCTCTCTCTCTCTCTCTCTCTCTTCACGCACCGTCTCTGTTCCTCTCTTCTCCTTCTCTTTCTTCTTTTTTTCTTCTTAACGGGCGCGACACTTTGCTTGGCCGGCCGTTTAGATGTCTTGGTTGGACTCTCACTGGCCGGATAGCGGCGAGCTGTAGTAGCTACTAGTTGGCTAGCTGGTTGACTTGTATCACTGATGACAGACCGTGGAATCTTCTTTTCTTCATGCAGTTGCTCCTCGCCGTTCTTGTCGCACCCGCGGCGCCGCGCCTCACTCCGTCTCGCTCGAACGTACGTACGCACGTACGCGAGGTAGACGAGAGCGAGGATGCACAACACCCTCCGTTATATGTATCTCGCAATTAAAGCACGGCCGCCCCCGGCCGGCCGCCCCTGTGCTGCCGTACCACCAGGACAGACTAGACAGTGGAAGAGAGAGGGCGATTGAACGGCGAGGAGCGACGAGGAGGGGTTACGGCGACGTACGTACGTCCGTCGATGTGGACGTACCTGGCCTGACGACCGTGCCGTGCTGTGCGTACGTGCGATTAACAGGCGTGTATTTAAGATTTCACTGGCGCATACGACAGAGGCCCTCGCGAATTGTAACACTGGCTTCCTCCCAGCAATTACTGCGGCGACTCCTAGTTTTAGATCGATTCTCCTATGGTACGTACCGCCGTACGCCGCGAGGGGTCGGAAGGGCCGCTCTGCACGTACCACCCTGCATCCTCTCCTATCATCCACCCTCCCATCTCGCCACCTCCCCATCACCGCCTGAAATCCTAGGAAACCTCGCCCCGAGAACGCCACGACAGCCGACCCTGCAACTACGTAGGAATACCACCCCCGAGGATACAGCGAAGATCGCATTGAGAGATCTCGAGGGATGAGATCTCTCTGAGGATAAACGCGATTCTAGACAACGATAAACTCAACTGATGCCCATTTTAATGTAGATTAACTTTAATCTTGGTTCAACTTATTCTTCATCTTTTCCTATTTCTTATAGAATAAGAAAAGTAAGTTGAACCGAGATTAAAATTAAACACATTGTTAGAAACTTATTACATGAATCCAGATAAAAGGAATTTTTCCTTCGAAAATTGATGAATAGGTATTTTCTTGACCAAGAGTTGAAATGGAAGATATCGAATGGAAGTACATGATCTCAGGTCAAACAGTTAACTTTCACACAAGAGAGACATTCCTAAGACTATCTTTTAAGCTTAATCTACAATGTATTCTTTGCTTTCTGTTTCTTGTTTTTTATCTCTTGTTTTTTTACCTTTTTTGTGGTCATTTTATCGGCAATCGCATTTCTTTTTATACTTAACTCTTGAAGTTCCTCTACTTTTATTTTGGTTACAGAAAACGAAAAAACTGAGTAGGAGACATAAAGGCAAAAAATAAAAAATGATAAAAAGCAAGAAACAGGAAACAAAGAGCACATTGTAGATTAATAAAAACTTTAATATTTCTAAAAATATTTCATATATATATATATATTTTTATTATTTGAAAACTGACTTTTAAATTTTGTAAATTTTCTTCAGAAATATAATAGAATAAGAAGTTAAAATATACATATATATAATTTCAGAATTCGCATATATAAAAAAATTTTAAGAGAGATATAGACTTTTGCAATATAATTTTAAATGTTCAATTTATATTAAAAAATCTAAGAAATTTTGAAGAATACTATTTTGAAGAATAAAATTTATATAGAAACCCTGAAAAATTATATGAAAAATTTAAAGAAAAATTTTCAGGGCTGATAAATATAATCTTTTTTATTTAATATTCAGAGCATATATTATTTAAAAACTAACGTTTGATAATATATGAAATAATGTATTTTAATCAAATACAAATAGACCAAGAGGCCACTGTAGTGATTTGTTACTCATAGCGACAAATATGAATATATATATATATTTAATGAAATATATATATATTTAAGCCCGATCGCGATCATTTGAAGGAGAAGTAGGCTTTTCAAAATTGCAGATTTTGATTTTGTTATTAAAAGCGTCAAAGTTGAATGTTGTTGTAATCGATAATTAATATTCTTAGTCTAAGATAGGCGAATTTCTATACTCCTCAGAAGAAGGATTTACATGAAGTAAAAAAATTGTATAAAAAAATTGTATAAATTGTATGTTCGGGTAGGTATGGCTGCCTTTATAACCATCTAAAAGAGAAATATGGGAATCGTTTCTCGATAATCAATATCAAAATTAAGTAGTAGACAAAAATTCATTCTCGTCGGTATCGATTTTTTTTCAGAAAAAATTTCACTTTGACCCAGTATAGCGATCTCTTGCACTCTTCTGAGGAGAGAATATGGAAGTCCGCCAGTCTTGGAAAAAGGATATTAACTATCGATTCAACAACATTCAATCTTAACGCTTCCGATAAAAAAAATCAAAATCTACAACATTTTAAAAAGTCCATCTCTCTTCAAGCGACCGCGACCGGACTTAAATATATACATATATATATATATATATATATATATATATATATTGTTTTTATGTTTTACATGAAATAAAAGGTTACCACTTCCCACACTTATCGCTATGTAACAAAATCACTACAGTGACCTCTTGGTCTAAAAGAATTTATTGTAAAAAGATGTGTTAAACTATCATGAAATTGTTTTCGAGAAGGGAGGAGGGGGGGGGGGGTTAATCAAGTCAACTCAGGGATGTATCATGCACCAATCAAAATGACAAAATGACAAAAAAAGATTTTACTATTGTACTGAAGAGAACGTCACTGCACCAATTTTGTTATTGTAATTTTTAATATTAATGAATTCCGTTTGGATATTTTTAGAACTTTTAATGTTTGCTCGTATCTCATTTTGAAAAAGAAGAATGTTTTGTACATCATAATTTTTATTTATTTTTTTAAAGAAGAATAATACAGTTACAAGAATTATAACGTATTGTTTTTCGTGACAAAAATCTTACGAAAATTTTTTTATTTCTATTTCTCACATATTTTGTCAAAGTTTATTGTCAAACTAACAGAAATATTAAAAATTACTTAATATAAAATTACTTTTATAACGAGAAGAAAAAAAAATTTTATGTAAAAAATTTACACAAATTCAAAATTGTAAATGTTTTTTATATTTAAAAATGAAAGAAAGGATATAATCTCAAATAAATTAATTTAATATAAAAACATATAATGTATTATTTGAAACATCCAACTTTGATTGAGCTTGACTTTTTTTATCATATTTGATGAAAGAAAGGAATTCGAGAATATATACATCGCCAATTCAAAATAAAATATTCTCACTAATAAAGTAGTGAAAAATTATTAGACACCAACCGATATGAGTGGATATATATTATCAGAATATGCGCTAACGGGATATGCCGTCTTAAAATGAAATTAAAAAATTTCGAAAGAGTTTGACCCCTCACCCCCAACCCCTCCCCCCTGGATACATCCATATATTAAGCGTACAGTCGTTCCTTCATTGCAATTCACTTGCATATATGCGCATTTTGTGTTTCTCCGACACGTAAGAAAATTCATCACCCTTGTTTACAACACACGCATCGTCATGGCGATGCGTTGGGCAACGTATAAATAAGTGCGTTTGCGGTATCTATACGTCAATGCATGTAAGTTTGTCGACCAGTTCAGTATCCCATTTATGTTATATTTTTTTATAATCATACGACATACATAATACATCAAACGAATATGGCAGGGAAGAATTTACATGACAAAAAATGCGATTTCAATCAAAATTTGATCGAACCGTCTCGTCCGTTCGAACAGTGCAACACGATAAATAAATTGGAAAAAGATAACAATATTGAAATCATGGAATGTAATCCAATGGATTTACTGGCCGTCGATGACAATCTGGAGTCAATAATGTGCAAATATTCGGAACAAGTGAGCAATAAAATTTAATTTTCTAAATTTAATAAACATCAACTAATAATAACATAACTATTGGTTATAATTTCCTCAACAACATAACTGTAATATAATACATGTTGTATGTATGTAATAGTTATATTGTTGAATGAGAAATTAACAGTTATGTTACTGTTAGTTTGGTATTTGCCGGGAAGTTAATTTTTTTAAGAATAATTTTTTAAGAATAAAGTCTCTGATTTATTTAAGGATCATATGTCGCTATTTACAAATACAATAGTTCTGTTCTATTATTAAAAATCAAATATAACTAAATAAGCACAGATTGAACCTGAAAAAGACGCTACAAACAAATATGGATCAATAGCAACAACTTACGAAGATATAATGTCCTTCCTGGGAACGTTAGAAAATGGTATATACTAATGTTTAATAGATCAGTATCGTTAAAATTGTATTTAAAATTGAGAGTTCTGTTTATTTGATTTATAAAATAAGCTAAGCTTTATGTAATATTTTTATTGTAGAAGATATGTTAGAAAATGATATCCCTGCCAATAATGCAACAATTATAATCTCGTCTTGCCAAAATTCTAGTAGGTAGGCAACTGACTTTCTCTAATAGCTTATAAGCGAAATATCACGTTAAAAAGCAGACAAAAATTTTATAAGAATTGCTTTTTTTATAGACATGATATGCAGAATTTTGGCTCGATTCAACGGGATGATTTAGAAACTGCGAAATTACAAATTGAGGAAAGAAATGCGACAATAGAGTGTTTGAAAGAGCATCTAAAATCCGAACGCAAGGCAGCGTGTGACAAAATGGCATCGCAGAAACATCATCACATTATCAAGATAAAAGAGTTGGAAAATAAGTACAGAACGATTGTAAAACGCCATCAGAAGTTTATCGAACAGCTACTCGCTGAGAAGACAGATCTTACGCAGAAATGTGACTCTCTGGCGCAACAAATTAAAGAGATGGAACAAAAGATCCAACGAGATCTGAAAGTAATTACCGAGAGACACGCTGTTGAGTTGCAACGCGCAAAGGAACACATAGCAGCATCCGAGAAAATTCGGCGTGAAAAATGGTTGGAGGTGAAAACATCGAAAATCAAGGTTATCATCATTAATTCATGCCAATTACTTTTAGCAAATATAATATTTCTTTATTCACATACACAAGGGCTCGCTTTTGATTTTGAAATTAGAAATGTAATTCTTTCATTTCTTTATAATATTCAAAATATTCCATAGACATGACAATGTAAATAAAATTTTATACAATATAATAAAATTATACAGTGACAAATAATAAAAATTTATGCATTGATTACTGATATCATAGGAAATGACAGTAAAAGGGCTGGAACCAGAATTGAACAATATGATGGAGCAACATCAACAAGAGATACAAGAATTAAGATGTGCGCATATAAAGGAGTTACAAGATACGGAATTGCGCGCGATGCGTAAGTCGAATCAACAGCTAGAGCAATTGCGAATCGAGTTGACGGACAGCCACGAGAAAATGTTGGTTAAAGAGAAGAACATATTGGCTATAAGGTATGGGAATTCTGCCGCTTTAATTAATTTTAATATCATTTTAGTTAAGTCTATATAAATCGTAATTAACTAGGTATAAAGAAAATCTGGAAGAGCAAGAAGCGCACTTTCAGATACAACAGAAAACATTCGCAGAGCATTTTGAAGGAGAAAAATCGTTGCTCATTGCAGAGCAAAAAAAACGTGATCGGGAAACAAGCACGATGATACAACGAACGGAATTACATTTTCAAGTCCATTTTACAATAAAATTATTCTATTATTGACAAAAAAAACTTAATCATTTAACAGTGATTTATATTATTGAACTTTTCTTTGCAGAAAGAAGCGGAAAAATTAAAAGAGCAACACGAAATTGCTAAAAGGAATTTTGAGGAAACCTTGAGAAAAGAATGGCTCGCATGGGCGGATAATTATAAAAAAGAACAAAGCGCGATTGTCACAAGAGCGGAGGCTGCAATTCGTAACGATTGTCAAAAGGAAAGAGATAAGCAAATAGAAATCGTTATAGTTAGATTGGAAAAAGAATCTCGTGAAATGCGAACCAAATTGCAGCAAAGTTTTGATAATAAATTGGAGTAAGTTTACATATCTTTTCAAAATATAGAAATATAAAAATATAGAAATATAGAAATATAGAATATAAATATAGAAATATAAAGAAACAATTGTCACAATTTAATTATTGAAATTGTTTTCAGGCTAATAAATAAAAATTACGAAGCAAAATTACAAGCTGCAATTAAAAGCGAGGATATTTATAAAAATAAGTTATTATTATTGGAAGAAAGGCTCAAATGTACAGAAACTCAGTTTAAAAAAACAGAAAATAAATTAAAAGAATGCATATCGAATCTCAATAATATGAATAAAGTAAATTTTATGAAAATAACTGATTAGTTAGATATAATAATTGTTGTTAAATTGATGATTTATTAATTTATAGATAATCGTAAAGTTAACTGTAGAGAGAGACGATGCAAAGGAGACAGCAAGACAGGAAATTGAGACAGAGAAAAAAGAATTAAAAGATAAAATCGCATCGCTTTATCGAGAAATAAGACAAAATAATGTTAACAGAGATCAACTTATGGCACAATTACATAGCAGGTAAAAATTAATATCTAATAGTGCAATAATAAGAACTTAATACATTAATAATATAATATTCGTGTCAATTTTTGTATAACAAATTTGTCGCGATAAGCGTCTAAGACTCGGGTGCAACGTTACTTTAATTTTAAGCAAGGCTTTCTCTGTTCCTGTCTTTTTTCGGTTTTAATGTTTTAAAACTCGCTTAAAGTCAAAGTAACGCTGATGCAATCAGTCCTAAGTCTAATACTATAAATTAATATACTAATTTGCAAAAAATCAGTCACTGTAATATTATAGTAATTAGTTTTTTGTGAATGAATATATGTCATAATGTACATAACGATATATTGTAGATCTTATGAATATGACGTTTTATTTTAGGATAAAATTTGTAGTCACTCAAAAGGTTTTAATCATAAAGAATCTCAATAAAAAACTAGATGACGTTAATTCAAGATGTGAACATTTGGAAAAATTGCTGGATCAACAAAGGAAAGAATATATTTTGAAAACTTTGTAAATTTAATTTAGAAAATTGTATATGTGTATATGTATATGTACATGTTGTTTCTCAGCAAACAAATTGATGTTATTTGTCTAATAATTGTACTGAATATCTGTAAATAAATTTATTGCAAAAAATATTATCTCGGTCGGGAGTCGAATCCGAAACTCTAGCATTCCGTACGAGCGACCTAAATCTTTAAGGGGATCCTAAAATAAGGGTCTGAGCACAAGAATTGTCATAACACTTACTTAGACTTAAATTGTCGACGTAAGTAACACACAAACTTTCACATATGACGTACAACTTATTGCCGTGTCTCCAAGAGATGGCAATAAATCGTATGTCATACGCCAAAGCTTGTGCGTTACTTACATCTACAACTTAAGTCTCTAAAGTAAGTGTTACGACAATTCTTGTGCTCAGACCTTAAAGCTCGAACTCCGACGAAGTTATCAGAGGTCGCTATTTTTCCAGCACACAATGTATGTCGGACAAATGGTTTCTCCCTCTAGCGGTGAAAAAATTTCCTACCTTCAAATTCTCCTTCGACAAATCATCGATGATATGAAAAACAAAAAAAAAAATTGATGCATCAAAATGAGCAGTAAAAAACTATTTCATTGCTGCAATAACAAATACAAAACAGAATTCAAGCATAATAAATTTTCACACTTTTGTATTCAACTTTTATTTATATTTATATCACATTTTTCTCAACACATTGCATCCCAGCAAACGAGAATGGATTAAAATGGATTAAAATTTTTTTAATACGTACTTTAAATCCATGAAAATGGATTGAATGGATTGAAATGGATTGGATCCGATCTGATAGTTTAATATTCGAAAAAAAAATACATTCCTATTTAAGG
>Ga0157364_1005737_pt1 | contig 12680 bp, 6 predicted proteins | sample AttsexASBM2_FD_111476 | JGI IMG/M metagenome (GOLD analysis project Ga0157364, IMG submission 111476) | Fungus gardens microbial communities from leaf cutter ant in Ribeirão Preto, State of São Paulo, Brazil - Atta sexdens ASBM2 | ecosystem: Host-associated > Fungi > Mycelium > Unclassified ... | reverse complement strand
TGTGTGTGTGTGTGTGTGTGTGTGTGTGCCACTCTACATAACTATCTCATTCTATAAACTTAATTGAATTATAAAGTGAAATAGTTTAACATATAACATAAATTAAAGTGAGATAATATGTATACAAGCTAAGGGGATTGAGTCTGTTATGAGATCTTTAATAGAAATATCATCTTATGTGAATATTCCTACAGTGAGCTTTTAAAATTACCGTTTCTCCTGCCCGCTTATCGACATACATCGATCTCACCCCTCATATAGGAGTGGAGTAAAAAAATCGTCGAAACCAGCCGAATCTCACCGAAAGTTCCCATGCGCCTAACTGTTCAGTCTAATATTTGAACGGATCTCTGGTTTCAATTGAAAATCAACAACGTGACGGAAAAGGAGGAAAATAGTTTGGTCTAAGAAGAAAAAGAGAGAGAATGAATAAACGATCGACGGAGAAAGACCGGCGAGTCCGAGACAAAGATTTTTGGGTAGAGGAGAGGGGTGAAAAAAACTGTCTGCCCTAACGGATTCTGGGGTGGAGCGAGGGGTTCTGGTGAAGGTAAAAAGGACGAGGACTACGAGGGGAGAGAGAAAACGAAGAAGAGGAAAGAAAACTACACGGTGTTCCGTTTTTCCTTTGGCCAATGCACCTTCGCAGCTCGTAAAGCTTCATCCCGCTTACCTCCCTTTTTCTCCGGTTCCCATCTTTCCCCCTTTTTCTCCCTCTCCCTCTCTCCCTCTCTCTCTCTCTCTCCCTCTCTCTCTCTCTCTCTCTCTCTCTTTCTCTCGTTTTCTCACTCACTCTTCTCAATCTTTGGTCTACTCCTGACCTGGAGTCTTATCTTTACGATATTTGCGTGCATTATCTCGCGCAAGGAGTACAAGGCACCGGGATTTCTTCGAGAAACGAGCCATGCTGCTACATGGAGAGGAGAAGGAAGAGGAGACGTGAGTGCCTTCTTTATCTGCGAGCGAGGAATTAATCCAGCCACCAGAGACGAGCTCTTTCCACGATCTACCGCGTTCGGGGAAGAATAATTTCCCTGGCTTCCCTCCTCTCTCTCCCTGGGATTCCTCCCTTTCTGGAGGGCGTTATTCTGAAAAATAGTCGTCAGTACCTTCTCCGTTAACCCCCGGTGCGATACTCCCCATTATGACGTTACGCCGGTAATTAGCATAGTCATCCACAGGTGGTTGATCGTGAAGTATATCGCTACCAGAATATATAGTTATGTATGTGTGTGCGTGTAGGAGTAACTCGGTGAAGCTCGAAGAAAAGTCTTGTCTTTCAATTTTATAGAGTAAAGCAGTTCTCAGGCACGAACGGAACGGGGCTTTTAGTAGTTAATCGAGATCGATGATGCTCGTTCAATTAAATATTAGCTTTACGAACGAAATTGTGCGATAAAATGTTGATGAAACTCGGACAAAGGGAAATACCTTTTCCCATCAAAGGAATTTGAGCAAAAAAAAAAGTGGAAAAGAGTGGAAATCATTGTATTTCTAGAAATAAAACTTTTAAATAATTTAATTATAATTTATATGCATAAAATAATTATAGAATAAAATAGTTATATTATAGAAACATGTATATACTTGGAAAGTTATAAATTTAAGAAAAAAAAAACAATATATTATCTTCACAACCATTATTTTATAGTAAATTATATAATAGTATATTCAATTGGAGAGCATAATTATTATTTCATAACATATCGCAATCATTGCACTAAAAACTTCCACTCTTAAAAAAATTCGACTGCGATACCAAACAATCCATGTTCGTGATATATTATCAGATTCGTGAAGTCACGAAGATAAGAGATGAGTCTACTGTGTCGGTACGAATAACGGGACAATCTGACTGTAAATAAGTTAGTCCAGCCACGTCCTTGATTTGTCGTCGCCCGTCGTGGAAGGTGCAGATCGCCGCACGAAAACGTGTCGCAGACTCATTCTTGCCGCAGCTAAAACCGCTCCTCCATGTCTCGGACGATGAACGCGTCCACTTTAAAACAAAGGATCCTATCAGATAAACGCTTTTTCGATACGACAAGAGGATGCATGAGGGCTGTCCACTGCAGACTGATGCTACGGCGCGATTAACTTCAAACGAAACTGTCCGCGCTGTTGTCCAGCCTATGCGTATTATTCTGAAAAAAGAATTTATTTACGCTTCCTTTCTTTTGATAATATAGGGGATAAGTCGACTCGAAGTTTATCTTGATCGGTAATTTGAAAATTATTTACTACAGGAATAACATGAATATAAAATTGTCACGATATAAATTTAAGTTTCAAAGTCTTGAGTCTTTATTAATTTTGTTAATTATTCTCATTATTCTATCAATATATTTCCAGCAAACGCGCATGTGTATTATGTCTAACAAATAAATCAAAAGAAAAATATTGTTTGAATACAACAATGCGTTTCAGAGAAAATTATATGCTCAAGCATATATTAGAAAAAAATCGATGATTGATGCAAATAATGAACCGTCAGTTTGTTTAGAGTATCTCATCGAAAACAGGTCGTGCGAACGCCATAGAAGAGGAGCACAGCGAAAAGCGCGTTACTATAGTAATCATAATGTTAATATCTTGCGAGATGTCTGAAACTTCGGGACTTTGAGAGAGCTGGTTCACTCGACTTGAATTCAATGTGTGAACCACATGCAACAAAGAAGGTTATACTGCGTACTCCCGATGCTAACAAGGGGTTAGAGCCTTCATGATAGTTTCTGAAGAAGCAATTTTATGAAAATTGACCAATTTGTCGATATCTTGCTGCGCAGCAGTTTCATACAATATAGAAAGAAACGATTATATAAATTATAGTATAAAAATAAATATCTTTGATAAGAAAAATCAATTCTTTTAACGTAATCAGACCTCAATAAATTAGCGACTTGATTTATTATGCAATTTTACTTGATTAGTATATTTTCTGAAATTAATCCTTTTTTTTCTTTACATCAAGACATTTAGAAAATTCATGGCTCTATCGATCTATAAAATCACCTGCTTGTGTTAAAATTTTTAAATCGTACCATTTAAATCATTTTTGAATGTAAATTATCTTATCTTTATCGCAGTAATGTATCTACACGATCTAAGACTTAATCATCATCAACAAGGCGTAGGTAGGTCAGATATGATCGACGAGAGCCGCATCTGAGCCACTCGCAGAACGTTTTCGCGTGCATCGGTAACGAGAGGCAGCGTTAAAGGCGCAGGCAGGGCCAGTTTCTCACAGAGGCATCGGGACTTTCTCTGTATACGTCGCGGATTTTTCCGAGTGTATTCGTATAGGTCATGGCACGGGGTCAGGAATGCCCTTAATAAAGTAACCGCGCGGTTGTAAGTATCCGTGCCATGAGGCGCTCGTTACGCGGAATAATGCCGCTTTCCTAGCTAGTGAACGCCTGGACATGCCCGTTAATTTATGCGAATATCTTTTTTCCGTCGTTGAGGATGTTTTAACGCCGTTTTGCAATCGGTCGGCTACGTTATGCGCACGTGATCACGAAAATAGCGATGCTGTCAACACGCGCAAAATGCATATTAAAAGTCAATCATTTGAAGTTAAAGATTAATTCTAAATTTAAAAAAAAAAGATTATTGAATATTATTTCCTATATACTTAATTTTTTAATATTCATGGTATGCTGTATATGTGTTAATTTGAATAATATTAACACATGTAAAGCATACCGTGAGATATTTTTATATTTTTTGCATATCTTTCTTACATTAATAAAATCAAATATAAAATATAAAATATTTAATATTTTGGAATCAAGTGATTTCATAATAGCGACAAATTAATGAGAAATCGGATGTCTAATATTAGTAGTACAAATAACACCAAATCGAAGATTTAACAATAAGAAAGCCGAGAAGGATGAAAAGATAATCACTTCCAAGCTGTTACGGTATTACACGGTTATTTTCGCGAGGCGCAATTTCTACCGTTGCTCCGAAAATCCTGATAAGCGCCGAGGGAAGAAGCCGGGAAGATCTCGCGTCGTAGGCGGACAGTTAACATTAATGAAACGGAGCGTACTTACCTGGTGTCTCAAGACGGAGCGAGCGGAGATTGTAGATAAGTTACGTGCTAAAGGAGCATACGTCGTAACTACCTGTACAGCACACGGAGAACTGTGTTCCGGTCATTCGCGTCCTTCTTGAAACTACCGAGTTTCCCAGGCGCTCATAATGTAGCGTGCATAGTACTTTCGCGCCATTGATAACACCGGTGTGTTGCTCATTAATTTAATTAAAATTTTATGAGGTCCATAAAAAAGATATCCCGTTGTTGCATTAATTCAAAACTAGCAAGATTTAAACGAATAGTTGAAGTCTGATTGTTTCAAATAATTATATAAAATAATAAAAATTAATTTTGTATTTGAGAGAGAGAGAGAGAGAGAGAGAGAGAGAGAGAATATATTCCCAATCATAATAATAATAAGAATTGGATATTTTCCACGTTGAAATTTATTAGTTTATTAGTTTAAGAGAATCGTGATATTCATATCTTCAAATTATTACAATCGCGCTCGGATTTTCTACATTGTGGCACTTTATATATCTAATCTGTGATTCATGTCGTACATTTATCGTCGATTACTAAATATTCTAGAATCAATTCTTCATTATACAGAAAGGTCTTTCACGCTCCTTTATAATCCCGCTCGAAGATATATTCTCGTGTTACCAGATTTCGCATATTAAATATACTTATAGAAGTTTGCATCACGATCTTGTAAATCAAACGCGATTCATAGAAGAAATAATTTTAGTATATTGAGACATAAAATTTAATGTATTCGCCGTCACAAGAGAGATCCATGAAAATACAGCTTTCCTGAAAATACAGGCTTAAGCCAGATATGTGAATTAATAATTGTAAAAATCGTTCGTTTTATTCATCCACGAATCAATTTCATTACATTTTTTGTATATCATTCGTCACCTCTTACGCCTAGCAGCGGCGCGATTAACAAATGTCTTGTTGAAATCTTCAAATGGGTCTCATTTAACCAGAAGGACCCACTCTCGCGAGGCCCGGTCGCTCATTCCCCGGAGGTTCGTTCGCTCGCGAACGTTCGCTCGGAGGTCGCCTCATGAAACGCTCGCGGACGCTCTCCTCTCTCTGGGGTCCTCCGCGCCGCGTCGAGGAGGAGGATGTGAGGGCGTGAGACTCCTTGAGTGTGGGAGAGTACAAGGCGCATTGTAGAAGTCGGAACGCGCCGACATCGCCGACACCGATGCGGCTGCCGTATAACGCGAGTCGACGCGAGCGGCGCGGGCCTCCTGCGGCCCCCTTTCCGCTGTTTCCCTCCCCTCCCTCCTCTCCGCCCGTCAACTCCTTCGAGGAGGGGGTCCACCGCCCCCACCGCACCCTGCAGCGGGCCACGCTCGCGAGGCGGCAGGTCGACACTCGGCGTGCACCTCCAGAGGGTACCTCCGCGAAGTAGTCTCATTTCTCGTGTGAACTGACCACATGGGTCACGTACCTATTATCATTTCCCGGTGTCTAAGTCGTAGGAAAGAATGAAATCTAGATCGCCGGAAGCCCCTCATAATTAACGCGCCTGCGCGAACAGTATACGAGGATCGAGATGGAGAACGGTGAGGGGAGATTCACGGGTAACGTTGTAACACCGGACTGATGATGGGAAGAAGGAAACGGGGAGAAAAAAAAGGACGGTGGAAGCGCGCGAGGTACAGATTCGAGTGAGTGACCCGGTAATATCGCGTGCGCCGCGTCAGTATGCCGCGAATATTCGATGACCGATATACCGGGTGTTCCGAAGCGAATTTATGACCGATCTATCGTGATATCGTGTTAGATTGGTAGGAGGAAGTAGGTCTTTGGCGCTTGGAACATTCGCGAATATTTTTGGTCTGTGATATTTATCGCAGAATAAAATAGATCTAAATCGATGAGATTGGATCTTGAAAATAAGTATTTATTTTTAGACAGTACAAATTAATACGCTATTTATAATTTATTATGTTTTTATAAATCGAAAGCCACCAATTAAAAATTGAATTTGTATTAATAAACTTGGTGAAAAAACATCGTGAATTATTTATCTATAATTAAAATGCAGTATTTTTCTACATATACTTAGTAATGTAAACATAGAAAACTTTTATAAAGGATATTCTAGTCTGGCTATCTTCGCACGTATATCGTTCCTCTGTATATCGTTTAAATGTTTCTCTTATTTATCATCACTTTTCCTCGAATTTTAAATAAATGGAAGTAAAAAATACGACATATTTAGAACATATAAATCATCACTTGCTTCATATACTTATGATATGATAATATATTGTATTTTGCTGCCGAAATTTATAATGTGACTGTTCGACCAACTGCAACGTGATATGTTGAATTATTAAATTTATATTATCGCATTAGCTCATTTATTAGATCGATTTTTGCAATTGAAGAACCGGAGTTCATCTAATTGTTATTGAACGCAGCATCGCGTTCAAAAATCATCTACAAATCTTCTAGCAATTCCAAGGCCCCAAAGGACCAGCAATGGACAGGCGAAGGGTTACGCTGTTTTGATGCTCTTGCTGTCGTTGTCTCGCTGGCGCAGCTGTTGTTTTGTTGTTGCGCAAACGGACCCGCACAAGGGATTTTCATGGGGACGTCGGACGTCGTCGGATCTGTCCGTCCGTCCTAAGCCCGAAGAAAGGGTTCCCGTTGTGTTGCGAAGTTCACACATGTGGAACTGAAAGCCCCCCGACGTCCATCCGTCCGTTCGTCCGCCCGTTTCCATTATATCACCTACCACCTTCGTCCACCCCCTCGAATACATATGGCCTACATGAAGGGCAAAGGGAAGGCGCGTCATCTTGCAGCTTGCGTAATGATCGCGAGGACCAGCATAGCAGCACCTCGCCCCCCCGTATTTTCCTCTCATTCTCGACAAACGATCATTTTCGTGGAAAGGGTGGGGAACTCCATTAATGGTCGCAGCGTGAACTGCTTCGCTTCCGGTGTTAGTGTTTAACCCTAAAATTCGATGATATATAGTATACTATGAGATACATATAAAAACATTGTGTAATAAAAAAAAATATTAAAAGTATTAAAATATTAAAATGAAAAATGATATTAAGAACAAGAAGATGTATTAATAACAAATTAGAATTTTTATAAATTAAAATATGTAATTATGAAAATATTTTCATAATTTCAAATATGTAATTACATAAAATAAATTTTCAATTTATATTTGTCTTTTATATAATTTATTTGTCTTTTTTTATATTAATAATAATTATAATCTTATAAGAAGTATTTAGCTTATTTTTGGCAAATATTTTTTTTTAACTAAATATAAACATGACATAGAATTGTAAACTTGAATCAAATTTCAATTAGAGTAAGAATATGCACTGTGCATTGTATATCATTTTGTATAAAATTAGACAACACATATTTGTATATCGCAATGTGCATTGCATGAAATTTATAATCTTTACATACATGTGAAACATTGTTGCTATACAAGTATTAATATATTCCTCATTTATGACCACACTTGATTTATGATTAGCGATATATGATCCATATAATTTAATTATGAGAATTGACTAACGGATTACAGTTAATTGCGTGATTTGCGGGTTCAGGTAGCAAAATATAACGCATGTTCGCTACAATTGTCCTTTTTAAAAGTCGAAGAGTACTGGCAGGAAAGAGTCGTTGGTTCCAGTAGAACTGGCAGCGTATACTATCATTGGTATATCTTACCACATAAGGGCTGCTTATGAGGGTAAACTTCGTAATGGGGAAAGAGAGATAGAGACAGAGAGAGAGAGAGAGAGAGAGAGGGGTGAGCGACAGGGCTACGAAAAAATCGGGAGGCTGGATGGCTATTAATATATTTTTTTCTTCGGCCACCCCTATTTAGCATAGGAACGAAAGAGGACTCCGTTCCTCTGGTGTCTCACCCTACTACGCGTAATCTAACCCTTTGCAAACAGCCCGAGAAAAAAGAGACAGGCTATATCAACCGACAGTCGGGAATCTTCTGGGACAAAAAAAGCACGTCTCACGATGCGCTCTTTCTGTCCACTATCTTGTGATAAAAAAACAACGAAAATAAAAAAACACGATGCACCGTGCAATCGCGTGTATATGCCTAAAAAATTATAATAAAGTATCTGTAATTAATTACATGCAGGAACGTAATCGTTAATGACATGATTTAATGAGATATTATTTTGTGAAAGTCGTATGGATTAAATAATGAAATTATTTGCAACATTGAAATCAGATACCATTATTTAGAAAAATCAAATATATTAATTAATTCCTCTATTTTACATTTTTATCCCTTTATTTTTATAATTATAATAATATAACAATAAATTAAATTATTTTTTACTTAATGCTTTATAATATTGATTTTATATTTATATTTGTTGATATTTATTGGATTTTCATTATTTTCATTATTAATTTTCATTATTAGTATTTAATTTTTCTATTAGTATCATATTTTTAATAAAATTAGTTTATATTTTTTTTAATTATTATAATTAATATAAAAGGAATTCTATGAAATACAGGATTCTTTCTCTTTCTCTCTTTCTCTCTATCAGTCCATATTCTATTTTATCTTAATTTACATATTGATTTATGTGTAATCCTTTGCTTGTGGTCACTTTTGTCGAAAGGTCATTGGGTATTTAGCCTTTGATCAGCCAGTTCATATTGCTCGGTCAATAAAAACAACATGAAACAAAGGCCATTTCATTATCCCAACATTAATTAATTATTCTTGTCCATCGTCAAAGTAATTAATCTCCGCTGAGATAGAAGCTTCTCTCTCCGCTTCGCAACCACCTGACAAATGTATTCTTTTTGCTGAATCGCTCGAAACCCACCCTAATCCATCCATTGATCGAGAGCTGATCATGTTGCTATACAATGGACATAAAATGATTCAATTCATGATATCTGCACTGTATGTGTACTTTATTATACAATACAATAGTAATAATTTTATAGCATATGACACTTTCGATACAAGCAATCACATTGTTACTACTTAAAAATTCAATTATTAATTAAAACCACAATTTCTCTGATCTGAATAATAATTTATGATACAGAGATATCGAAATGGTCATAAATAGTAAATCGCGTAATCTTATTTGTAGGCTAAGTCAAGATATATTTTGTTGTCTTTTTTTTTTAAATAAAATAAAAATTTTGATAAAATCTTAAAAAATTCTAATTTATTTATAAAAAAGTATGGAGAATGAAAGATAAAAAGTAGTAGCTAAATATTAATATTCCTAATATTTTAATACATTCAATCAAAAAATTAAGATGATTGTTTAAATATTTATTGAATTAAGATCGAAATGAAACATTACTATTGTTAAATAGGAACAGCCGGCTGCTTTGTCATGAAAGTCAGAATAATCCAGACACGTCAGATTTGCCGTGCCATCAAATCTCTCCCAGCGGGCAAGCTTAACGTGTCATTACCATCGAAGGTCACTGCCGCCATCACCGCGATGGCGTAATTTGACTAAAGCTAAACGGAAAGAGAGAAAGAGAGGGGGAGGGGGAGAGAGAGAGAGAGAGAGATAAAGGAAGAGAAAGATCGGTTATATTCATAGTCGCGTTCGCATTTTCACGAGGGATTTTCGTATCTTTTATTGCGCGAAATCAATCGATCGTCGTTAGTGTTAGGGCCTGAAATTGGTGCAACGCCATCACATATGGTCAAACGGTCGCAAAAAAAAGAGGGTAGCGCGGAATGACCAAACAGCGGAAGTACGTCGAAAAGGCGACCATGCGAAGAACGATGTTTAGACGTGTGCACATTTTGTTGCATCCACAACGAGATTTTTTTTCTGCATATTAATAGAATGGATGCATTCTTGAACCGTTAAACGATATTATTGAAGAAATCAGCGAATTTATCGATATTATTCTCGTTATACATATTTATTGAATTCGAATAATTATTGCGAAATACTGTGAGTGAAAAATACAGTGGAAATAATAGTCATTAATTTCACAGAAACATTGTTTTGATTTGTATTAATCGAGATAGTTAATATTGTTAATATTCTTGAACAAAAGATGTTATATTTGGATTTATGACATAAATGTAGATTCGATAATCGCTTGCCAATATATCCGCGCTATTTCCGTATAAAATAAAGCAATCGAGATCTAAAAACGTCCAAGTAACAAACTTTCTTAAAGAATTCGGTTTGCTCCCTCTGTCCAAAGTGGCGCATAAATCTTTAAAGTAAACGCGCCCGGTCTCGAATTTCACGTGAGTAATTTTACAACCGTAAATCGACCTTTCAACGATCTTACAACCCGCGGAGAAAGAATGAGGGAAAGAGCGAAAGAAAGATAGAGAGAGAGAGAGAGAAAGAGAGAGAGAGAGAGAGAGAGAGAGAGAGAGAGAAGGAGAGAAAAGATGAAAAACAACACATAAAGAAGAAGCAACGCGCGACGCTCCTTCCCGTTTTCCTTTCATGCTGACGGAAAACCTGCAAAAACCCGCGTGTATAAATCGTATGCAAAGACGAGGTGGAAGCGCGGTCGGGCCCTTAATTTAGTTAATTTAGATTTTATCCGTTGCCCAGAGAAGGAGTTTTTTTTCGTTTCGTGATGATTCTTTTGCGGAGGGAAAAAAAGCGCCCGGTACACGGGAGACAACGAGAAAGGGGTTGAAAACAAGCTGACGGTACCGCTGGCATTATTATATACTTATTTAAGATATGCAACGCAAGGGTCCTCCGAACGGGATTCTGCTTTCCTGTTTTTTTCGAGAACCCGCATGATTTTTTTTCTCTTACTCTCTAGTCCCGCTATTCTTCTTCTTTTCCCTTCTCTCTCGCCGGTCCTAGAACAACGATAAATACTATTCTCTCTTTTTCTCTCAAGGATCTCGTCGGTCCGCTCTGTTCTCTGTAAGGTTTGTCTTCTTCTCGCTTGCCCGCGGCTTTATTATAATTGGTGTGAAATGATAACCGATCGCGGGAGCTGGTTTTCGCGCGACCAGACGATACGGCACGACGCCACTCTGTTTTTGTTGGTACAAAAACAAAACGTAACCGTACCCGACGTGCAATCCGTACGAATGGGTAAGGGGTTAGGGTGTAAGAGTAGAAATGGGACGGTGGTTACGAGGTAAAAAATTTACGGGCTTAAAATCACGCGAGAAATTATTATGCTCGACGGAGCTGCCATCGAAGGGTTGAATCCGCGTGAGATTTCCGACGCGATTTTTTTGCATTTTGTGTACTTTGTTTATCGCGGTATCACCGTTCCCGGCTCGCATAATTCATTCGACTTGAATGATCGCCAACATCTTTGAATACTAATGAATGACTTTGATTTTTTCGCATTAAAGATTACAACGACTGTTTCATATAAAAAATAACTGATTTATATATTTTTGTTCATAATATTTACAATCTTAATTGTATTTTATTATAATGGAAATAATTTGAACAAAATTATGAATTAATGTGTAAAATTATTCAAATCTGAAGAGAGACTATCTTTTTATATTGTATAATTAATTTAGTAAAAAAAGAACTGCAGATTTCGTAGAAATTATTATTAAACTTAAGAAAGAGAATTCTATATATATTAGGACATAAATAATATCATTAATGTTAACTGTCCAAATATGCTTGGTTGATGAATTATCAAATATCTTTATGTACGTATACCTATATTTTTTATTAAGTCGTCTAAAAATTTTCTCACACTTTATTCTTATCTTTCTGCTTCTAAAAAAATTACCGCGAAAATTATGATTGTCAATTTCAACTTTTTGCGTGATTCTCGAATTGTGAAGAACGACAGGGTGCTGGGCTAAGTGCGAATATACGTGACTTTCGGGAAAAAGGGAAGACCCACGTAAAAGATAGGGCGCTGCGGGGTATGTTGGAATAGAACGGAGGGGTACGCTGGCTGACCATGCCCGGGGGTGACTTACGATGGACATGTGCAATTTGACCTGTTGACCTGGAGGCCCGTGGCGCGACGCATGGGGGCGAAATGTATTTGGGGTAAAAATAATACAATTTACACATAATAGGGGAGGAAGACGAGACTACGCCGGGGAATACGCGCGCGTATTCAAATGACGTGTGCACACGTGGGGCACACGTATGGGGCGAAGATGCAATGCGGGGGGGTGGAGGGGGGGAATGGGGGAAAGAGGACAGTGTGCCGACTGATGCACAATAGCCGGTTTGAATCGATCGATACCTCGTCACTTTCGATCGCTCATGAATACGAAACAAACGCGACTCCGGTCACTTATGGTGTTTTCCCTCGTTCGAAGCGTTTTTTCTTAACGATATGTTTGGTCTCGTTAAATGCGGAAAAAATGACGCAAGAAAAAATGAGCGGCGAGCGAAAGACGATCGAAATTTCTCACGAGTACCTCAGCTGCTCGATGGAAAAAAGCAGCGCGAATATCGAAGTCTCAAATCACATGATTAGGGAAAATTTTCGAGGAATGCTTTGCTCCCGCCGGACGAAGTTTTCTCACGAGCTCTTTCTCTCGTTCATGTGTAATTTTTTATTAGAAAAGCTTTCTAACGCGCATCGTAGTGTATTTTTAACGCTGGACGTCAGCTGTCTTCAGCAACTCATAGTA
>Ga0157364_1005736_pt1 | contig 12681 bp, 6 predicted proteins | sample AttsexASBM2_FD_111476 | JGI IMG/M metagenome (GOLD analysis project Ga0157364, IMG submission 111476) | Fungus gardens microbial communities from leaf cutter ant in Ribeirão Preto, State of São Paulo, Brazil - Atta sexdens ASBM2 | ecosystem: Host-associated > Fungi > Mycelium > Unclassified ... | reverse complement strand
TATATATATATATATATATATATATATATATATATATATATATATATATTTGTTGATGTTATCTATCAAATTGTTGAAGCATCGATTTTCCGTTTATTTTTAATCCGCCGTTCGGATTCCTTTGTCAATTCTTAATTCAAGTTTGTAAGATTGATCGACGATTAATTGCTTCTTTTTATTGAATTCCTCGATCGATCAATCAAGATTTACGTGAATTCTTATACGGCAGTTATATAGATATTCGTCATAGCATAGTTGCTGTAAATGGCGATAAGGTAACGCTGAGCGAAATCGGAGAATATGATCGCGTAGGATATTTACGAGACGGCTAGACAGAAGTATTATCCGAAAACTACACATTCATTTGCACCGTCTATAAATAATCGGCATTAATGTTTACTATGATTTATGGAAAACGATTCGGTTATGTTTTCTATACGCTTACGAATAAAACGAAATGAATGTGCAAAAATAATGGGATTAATTACAGCTATCGGCCCGTTTTGATCAACGAGTCCAATTTATGATCAATGCAATAAACAATGTTATAATAAATAAACGTGAACACAAATATATTTGATAGGACCAATATAAACGAAAAGACAGATAATTAATAGATGAAATGCGCTCAGAAGTCATTTTATCGTCGTGCTTCAATATCTTTCGTTTTTTCTAATTTGCTTGCAATACAGATACATACTGTACACAAGTAATAATTACTTGTTTCAAGTATTTAAAAAATTTATATATCCGCAGCTCTATTATAAGTTTGACACAAACATCAAATTTATTCAAAATATATTCTGAGTGATAAGTTTAATATTTCAAGATTATTAAATTAAAACGAATTCAATTTGTTTATTATATAAAATCGCTTCTTCGATCAATTTTATAATATTCCTTAGAAAAAAATAAATTCTTGTTTTTAATAGATACATAATAATGAGTTTTTCTAAAAAATTTATGATAAATTCATTTTAAGATCACTATCATAAAAATATTCTTTGTTAAAAATAATTAAACTTAAAAGGAAGAAAATAAATTGAAAAACCATTTTTCTTAGCAATAGAATGAATATTTTTTGTGTGCAGAATTATTTTAAGCTTATTATTGTTAATAAAATCTCGCTATGTGTTGGAAGATACTGTTAAAGAATAGTAAACAAAAATTGTAATCGCACCTGTTTCCATTTTCGTAATGGGTCGCTTGTTGGATATAAATAAACATTAAACAAAAGATATCGACGACATATATTGAATTCATATGTAATGTATTTTTTTGCGAAGCTCGGGTTTTATTAACTAATAAAAAAAAAAAAGAAAAAAATATAAAAATGTAATTCGAACGTATCGAGAAAATTTCCAAGCACCGTCAACGCACATAAATTTATGTTCTCCACCCTCTATCCTTCTTATTCGCAATCGAGACTTATCCTGATTATCATTGAGCCGATACCTCGCAAGCTCGATTTAATCTGACGGACAAGCTATTATCGGACCGGGGACATCACCTTGACCGCCATTATGTTAATTAACTGTCTCCTGCGTGATCCAGACAATTGACATTAATGCAATTACCAATGATACTTAAATAGCGTGCTCGATAAGATTAATGCATACAGAAGTGCGCAATTGGTATTTTTGAATACCGCATTATGAATTTAGGAAATTAAATTAGAGATTGCACTAAATCCCAGAGGAGAGGTTGAAATATAAACGGATATTCTCATTAGACATAATCTAAGACAATAAAATTTAAAAAAGCAATTGTGATCTGCGAGGATTTAGTATCACATTTGATTTATCCAAAATTCTCTTTGTTTAAATATATCTCTATTTAAATATCGTTTTTTGAGTTATAAACTCCATGTATACTTTGTATCTTAACATCCCCAATTAATCAAAATTCCTTCAAATGCGATTGTCGACAAAGCTTCGAGTTATCGGCACTTCTTTTCCGCGTGGACGGCATTGAGTTACCAATTTGTTTTTGTTTGTTTGTGTCTCTGTGTTTCTGCATGCTGCACGTGTTTCGCGTACCGCCTTATGATCGCGCACCTTTGTGTGCGCCTGCATGCACCTACTCCACAAAAAAAATAACCGTGCAGAACGGCAAGCACGACGGATGAGCGTTGCCGACGGACACGCATCCCGGACAGGCTGCGTCCTCGACGAGGATCCCGAAGACGGTAAGAAAACCGTTGATGCCCGTGAGCTCGGGATAAATTCGAGGGAGAGGAACACGCAGCAACCACCATGTTGGAGCCCCACGTCTTGCAGTTTGCTTTAAAACTTGTATAAACCACTCCGTGCTTCCTTTAAATTTTTTCACAACGGATAACACTAAAAAGAACAAAAGGAAGAGTATTTAAATAGTATCATATATAAAAAGATTTTAAGATTAGAAGAATTTAGTAAAATATCGTGTTTAAATAAATAGAAAAAATATAGCAATAACGTTATTATTGTTTAATTAACAGGTTATGTTGTTTTTATGAAATCTTTTACGTATGATTAGATAATTAATTTTTTAAGAGATATAAAAATAAAATTTTATAAAATATCTTACTATCGCATTTATTAGATGCATTCAATAGGCTATAAGTGCTGAGCGCTCAGTGAGCTCTTGCACCTGTTTGATTTAATATTTCTAGATTTAACGAAATGTGCCAATTTGATGTAAGAGCTCACTGAACGCAGTGAATAGTTACAGTACCGAATGCCCTCATTGAATTATAAGTCAAAAGGCAATTTTTTTTTACGCGGAGAGAATTCAATTTTTTTCTTTAGTTTTTCGATTGCATATGAGGTTTTATAACAATGAAGGTAATACATAACAAGAATGTCAATCAATTAAGAAAAACGAACCTCTAAGAGTTTCAATGGAAATCCTGACGAGAAAATTACGGGACAAAATTAACAGTTTAATCGTTTTTTTACAATAATTTTTTATTAATTCTTACAATTTTCATCTAATTGTATAAATTCAATCTGATTATCTGATCATGATGAATATCTATATATCAGATTATCATTCATAATCATAATTAATTATTAGATTGAATTTCCTCGATTTTATCTTTATCCATCATATATTCAACATAACATTGTCTCTGTGCATCGCAAGCAAATAGTAAGTAACTCAGACTGACTAAGTCGTCTGCACATATGTATATTTTATCTATTTGATTTGATTGCCGTCGATTAGCTTTTCGTATTTATCTTAAAACAAATTTACATTACGCAGACTGTTTATTATCGGTCGAAATAAAATTTCAGAATTGTAAGATCGGTTTATCACAATGGGGTTTTGATATTCATATCGTTATTCACGAAAAATCATCTTGGTCGAATCTCTTGGTTATTAAATCAAAACATTTTACGATATTTTTCATGTAAATTAAAAAAAAATCCTTCTCTAAATATACGTTTGCTTCAATAATTGAAAAGTATAAGATTCACATCTGCTTTTTAATAACGGATAATTTTAAATCTGAATAAGTAATGACTTCTAACAGGTAATAGGCACTATATACCTAACGTAATATACATATATATATATATATATATATATATATATATAAAACAAGTTGAATTAATTAACCCGATGCTCCAATGTTCATTGGAGTTGAATCGCAGCAAATACTGGCTCTAATCCGCGATCCGCAAGTAACGTAGTTAGATTCTCTGAACGCATACGATCGAAACCTCTTACCGATTCATCTCAACTCTGTAAATGTCTCGCAATTGTCTTTTATACAATTTGCGTTCGCATGCACGCATACTGTTTAATCTAGATTCAATCGGAACATAGGAAATCATGCTGAATCATAATAGAGGGGACAGGAGGATCCATTCGAATCCAAATGCTACATTGCATCTAAAATGAAAAACAACAAAAATATAGAAAACATGTTTGCGTTTGTTAATTTTATGCATTATATATATATATGATAATAGTGCTGCTAACATCGACCAACGATAATATTCAAAGAAAATCTATACATAATATAGCAAACTCGATTGGACGACGCAAACCAAGAGGAAGATAAGAAATTGGATAATGATGAGAACTCTCGGGGGAGACGGTTAATCCTTTTAGACGATACCGCACGTGAGGATTAAGCTAATAGCTTTTACATTTCGATAGAATTAAAAATTGAGAGATGTTATTATGTTAGACTTCCGTGAACATTTCGTGCTTACATGCTGTTATGCATGCTAATTATCATTTTCATTATTATAATAAACGGACTGGAATAAATTTCTCTTATACATATACGAAATGAATTATCATATTACATACATGTACATATTGTATTACATTGATAAATTACGTTAATAAGTTTGGTTATACATGTATATATATATATAGAGAGAGAGAGAGAGAGAGAATTAACGAGATTCTCTGTACGTTACTCGTAAACGGATACTTAAAAATATAAAGCAGTTTAATAGCTCAATCCTCTTCGTGTGCAGCAGCTTGTATTGTCTTGAAAATATCCGTCTTGTCCATTTTTTTTAATACGAAAGAGATATATATATTGCTTATAGACATAAGAATCGTGTGTCCTATCAAGACCTGCAGCCAGCTTTCAACCAACTCCCAGTGCTCAGGTAAAGTGCGAAATTACGTCGTATATAAGCGACGAATCGACCAAGGAAAGTCAAGTCGGAACGAATCGAGAAAATACTCGTACTCTCTTCGACTTGTTAGTTTTATTGATTAGGAGTTTATGAGAGAAAACATGTTGCCAAAAAAAAAGGAGCTAAGACTGAATTGGACTGTAATTTTAATTAGTTTAAAAGTTTTAATATATAATATTTTAATATTTTTAATACAACTAATTACACAGGAATTATTTATACTGAATGAATTTTTATAAAGTGCTTTAGTTCTTTTTTAACGCAATGTGTTTTCTCTCTCTAGAAGCTTTACTACTGATATCGCACGGTTTACAATATCAATACGAAATATGGCCGCATGTCATAATTCGTATAATATAGTATATATAAATTATATTTTCTATGATCTATATGAAAGATTATTAAGTGATAATAATTTATTAAATAATAACGCAATACAATCACTCTTGCGAGAAACATTATTTCTTGGAATTTTATTACGGAAGAAAACTTGTTCTTAAAATCCCGATCGATCTTTTAGATCTCGTATATTGTGTGTATATCGAGAATAATATAGAAAAAAAAATTCCGATTATTTAAAACATTTCTGTCGAGCGAATTCTAGGATACCACAACTATGCTTTATGATGCTAAGTGCCTACTGAGTATCAAATGAGTAAAGTTTGCGTTACTCTCATGTAATCTACGTAATTGCTGCCACGTAATAGTAAAATATATAGAGCTACGGAAGAGGAGTGTGTTACGCTTAATACGACGAATAAATGTCTAAAGATAGATCGATCAGAGATCGGGGAATGGTAGACTTCGTAATAGAATACCGAGGTGCGGTAAAGTTTAATTAATTAGTTAGGACAGACATAGTAATGTAGTAAGACTGGCGGTTGTGTGATGGTGGTAGTAGTATTCTACAAATCGTAGCACAATAATTCATTGCCAAAGTAAAATTTTTCAATCTGTTTTCATTATTATTTTTCACCGTGATATCTCTATCATTATTTTAATGTAATCGCGTTTATTTCGCGTGATTTAATAATAATAAGACGTCTACGAATTACGCTGATTCATTCCGATGTGAGGTCTTGAATTTGTCTCTCGAGAAAAACTGAAAATCAATGCAAAATTGATTGATCTCTAACAAATATATATTATATAAAATACAATGATTGATCCCGATTAAAAACGCGAAATAATAGCTTATACTATATCTCTTGCGATCTCCGAACACTTTCTAAGTCTCTTCGTGGAATTGTGTTTCAATTGTTGAAGCATCTAAGGAATAATCGCAATTTTCCTATACATAATTGCCGATTTATAACGTAAGTAATATATATCGACGAACGCATCGTTAGATTATATACAATCAAATATTAATTTATTGTGATTCGAAAGTGATCTTTGATTTAGATATCCATGCATAATATAAGATAATTTTTATAAGAAATAATTACAATAAATACAAAGTGCTCAGTAATCTCTTTTTTTCGTAATCATTAATCCAACGAATGGCCGTTCATTCCTAACGAGATTGAAACAATTTAGACGCACCGTCGAATTGATGCGTGCACGCGTTACGCATGAAACATACCGACGAGGAGAGCACGAATACGATCGAAAAGTCAGGAGGTTCGCAGGTGAAGTGTGCATCGATGAACATGTGGATGGATGTACTTGTTGAGTGAATGAAGCGACAGCCTGAATGAACCTGAGGGGAAAGGTCGTTGAAGAGAATGACAGAAACGCGAGACACGCGCTGCGCAGCTCAATCGCCAATTTGGCAATTCGAGTTACTCTCTCGGATCTCACCACTCAGTCGACACGAAACGATCACTGAATTAGACGCGATCGTGCATTGTGCGCTTGTGATTTCGTAATCACGAATCATTGAGAGCGTAAAAGAGTTCTGATGTTAGCTAAGTGGAAAAGGGTCACTTGTATCAGCCGAGTATCTTGTATTTTTATTTTAATACATGCATTATGTTAAACGCGCGCATTGAAGTAAATAATATTATTTCTTATTATCTGCATATTTTTCTTCACTTTAATATATCAATTTACTATATTCGATTAATTAATAATAGATAATTTTCCCGCAAGTTTCTTTTCGACATATTTATAAAATTATTTAATTGTACACATTTTAACTGTTAGAAATTGTTACAATTTTTTATATCATAATTAAAATTGTGAGCGCTCATTTTTTCAAATTTTACTGCTTTAATTAGTCGTATTGTTCTTTGACAAAAATCCGATTTACGAATCTAATGCGCTCGATATAGAAATTAATTGCGCGAGTATGGCTTATTGTTCTTGTGCACAATCAGGGGCCGCAAGGTGTAGGGCTTTAGAAAAGTTGACGAAAAAAATAAAGTGCATGCGACTGTGTTTGTGCCGTATAATATGTCGGTAAGCCCAATGGGCGTGCTGAACGCCTCGGCACGGACCGATTGATTCATTGATCTATTGACGGTTCCAGCACGCCGACAGGAAATCATCAAGATGACTGAGCAATTGATCGAGAGCATTAACACCGGAGATTTCGAGGCATACACGTAAGTAACGATATAATCGTTTAAAAAAGAATTCAAAGGATCATTCTGTATGTTTGTAACGATAGAATATTGCTCAAGTACTGATAAGTCTACGATGCTAGATTTTTCTTATAACGAGAAAACTTCAACGAGAAAAAATTTATTTCAGATTATTTAAAGGATACTCTGATTTTTAAAATATTGAAAATAGAAAGATTCGAGATATTATATATAAAATTTTTATTAAAGAATATATTATTCGATGATTTTTTGGATATCAATATTTTTGTTTTACATTTCATATTTGTTAAACCACTGTTACTATATGTTTATATTTCATCAACATGTATCACTTAAAATTAAATTTGGACGATTGACGATTAATCTGGTAGAAATAGCCGATGTTCCCAATAATACTGTATATAGGCTGATACAGAAAAATACCTGATAAACTTGATATATCTGATATATTTTATACTGAATAAAAAAGCCTCGGCTATTGTTTTTAAATGTTATTTTATTATATAAAGATTTATTATATAAAGATTTTTTTTTAAGGAAACAAAAAATCTTTCTGCTAAAGGAAAAATGATTCCAAATTAACTGGAAGATATATATATATATATATATATATATATATATATATATACACATGTATGCATATGTATCTTTTGATTAATTTAGAATTTTTCCTTCAGAGAAATTTTTCATTTCATTTCGAACAATGTACTATTAAAAACCGATATGATAGAAATAAAAGTATCATTATAAAATTATTACAATGAAAGAGATACATTAATTCCTTTTTATGCTTTCAGGAAAATCTGTGATCCACATCTGACCGCATTCGAGCCGGAGGCTCTAGGTAATTTAGTCGAGGGAATGGATTTTCACAAATTTTACTTTGATAATGGTAATTATGACTCATCATTGGCATCATCATTGTAAAATTTTATTTTTTTTTTATAGACAGTAATTTTTTATATAGACATAACCTGTAGATATAATATATTCGATAAAATAAAATATAAACATTATAGCATCAACAAATTTTAAATTAGTAAAAAAAGATTATGCACTTTCTGTAATTTTGTCATTCTGTTTTACAACTTTGACACCTAAAGTGGATTTTAGAAGAGATTCTATTTTTTTAGAATATTTAATATGTATTTGTATTAAAACATCATATAATAAAAAATTGCACATACTAAAGCGTTGCACCGAAAATTAATAACGAGAAAATAGTTATTTCTATGAAATGAGTTTCCTGGATGTTTATAAATATTCTCTTATATTTTGCGACTTTTACAAATTCAGATTTTATGAGAATAAATAGAATTAAATTTCTATCGTAATGAATAAATCAAAAGACTTTGCTTGAGCAATTTAAAAATTTTTCCATGTAGCGCAAAGCTTGTTTGGTTTTGCGTAGAATTTTCTTCGAATTACAATTTTTGTTTGTCTGGCTCTCTATTTTTCTTCGTGTTCCGTGGTATCCATTACAGACAGTAATAGTTGATCTCTTTCCGTTTGTTTCTTTTCTTTATTCTTCTCTCATTTGTTTGTTTCTCTGCAATATTTTGACTTGTATATAGCTTTTATGTCGCATGTTAATATAAATCTCGGTATTCGAGTAACTTTTCATTTTATTTCCCGTCAATATCCTAAGCAGTCTTGGGGAAAAACTGTAAGGCGGTCAATACGACAATCCTGAATCCCCATGTCCATTTACTGGGCGAGGATGCTGCTTGCATCGCGTATGTCAGGCTGACGCAATACATGGACAAGTGAGTACATATAACAATGAAAAGATAATTAAGCGTGATCTGCACCGAAGATTAAAAAAGTCATAATTTATTTAAATTCATCATTTATTTAAATTCATTCTTACATACTAATTTCTTATAAATAACAGCTTTTAAGTTTTTATTTGATATTCGAGGAGACAAAATTATTCTTCATCATCCGTTTCAACAATTGCAAGATTCCATTGTTGCATATGTGTTAGCTATTGATTTTCTCTGTACTGGAGAGCTAGTATTGCAATTTTCCAAGACGATATATCCGTGTCTCGTAAAATAGTTTAGTTCAAGTTTCATATTATCGTATACATTTCTTTCGTTTTTTGATCCTCAGACAAGGTGTAGCGCATACCCAGCAAAGTGAGGAAAGCCGTGTGTGGCACAAGAGGGACAACAAATGGCAGAACGTGCATTTTCATCGAAGCGCGGTGACGGGTCCATCCCCGTTCTCTTTCAACCACAAATAAATCGGCCAAGAGGACTGTCTTGCTGCCGCTCTCGGCGAATGCTCGTTATCCCCCGATAGAGCGCGAAGTAACGAAATGTTAGGAATACGGAACACAACGCGGCATTCTCACGAAACACACACGTACACATAAAACACGTACATAAGAACGAAGAGAACACAACGACGTAATGCGATATTCGAGAGACAGAGAACATAGTAACGCTACAGTAACACGAATACAAATACATTTACATATAGTACCAAACGCGACAAAATCGAAGATGTGGCGCATCCGCCGGCATGTATTACTTGCTCCAGTACCTGCTCAGCGTACTTACTACCTATATTTACGCGTGCACACCCACCGCACCAAGTGTGCCTCGGAGCTTCGACGAGGGAAATATGCGCGAATCAATTGGAAGCGCGAGAAAAGAGCAGAAAGAGTCGGTCAATCGATTGTATTTATAACGAGCACCGAGGACACGAGGTAGACCCTGTCCATTGTCGGTTAATGAACGCGATCACGGCGGAGAGAAAGAGAAAGAAAGAGAGAGAGAGAGAGAGAGAGAGAGAGAGAGAGAAGGAAGAATAAGGAAATTTCTGGGCTGCAACGTTCATGCATATGCACTCCGATCATTCGTTTCGCTGACATCTTCACATCGTCCGTTTTGGTTTCGTATCTTGCGTGACGACGCGTTCTTCTTCGGTTCTTGAAAGCGAGACTAACGTCGATTTCTCAAGACAGCAAGCGGATCCTCCAAATAGAAATGTGATATCGAGACAAGTCATCGCGTGTGTGACAGAGATAATGAAATCGTTATCGCAATCAAACTCGCGTCGATGTTTCATGTATCGTCAAGCATCATCAGCAAAGTTGGAAAATTTGAATGCGAGGAAATATAATAAAGAGTCGGATAAAATGAATAGCACAATGGCAGATGAAACGGGTCGTCGGAGACGGCGAAGAGAGACGGAAAGCAGGAAGAGGAAGTGGATAGAGTCGACTCGGATCGATGCTGGGCATCGACGGAGACAACGACAGTCGTGATGGAACGAGAAGAGGAATAAGAGCGGGAGAAAGAACAAGTATTCAAGTATCGACATAAGAGAGACAGATAGAAAGAGACAGAGAGAGAGAGAGAGAGAGAGGCGAGGGAGGGAGAGGGGGGAGAGAGAGAGAGAGAGAGAGAGAGAGAGAGAGAGTGGAGAAAACGATGACGGTGTATGGAAGAGCAACGGAATAGAATCGCGATCGAAAATTGTGGCAGAGTATGCTGTGTTTGCATTAATGAACGTCGACAAACGCAGTGGCAGCATATTTCTTCATGTGATTCCTTTCTTCGGCTTTCGCTCTCGTCTTATCTTGGCGAGATGCAGAGCTGCATCTATCACATGCAACGAGAGAGAGAAAATTTCAGCACATTCGTGGCGAGATGCGATCGAAAATCTGCGCGCAAAAGATATCTCGTTTCTATTTATTTCATTAACGATAAGACTTATTAACCAATTTTTAAATTTCTTCTTGATAAATAGATTCGCGTGGCATATGTTCGACACGTTCTATCGATTCGGTCTCTTAACACCGGATATATCTTTTGAATGCACAATTATCATTTAATGAATCAATAATAATATCGCGACGAGGAACTTGAACGAAAAAGAGATATATAGGAAAGAGATATACATGATATAGGAAAAATATATCCGCCACGTGAGATAAATTTTATATCTCTTTTAGAGAATTACATTTTTACCTAATAATGTTCAAGAAAGTACTTCGAGCTTCATATTTAACGTAGCGTAAGTTTGACATATATAAGCTTCAATTATTTCTATTGCGAAATTAATGGCGATTTGAAATGTACACAACTATGCTGTCATGAGCAAGTATAACGCGATATCAAATCCTTAGTAATGTTCCTTCTGAATAGCGAATATCACTGAGACGATAAGTAATAAATTTATTAAGCGATGAACTCGCCAATGTTTGATAGATTGCATCTCGCTGCGGAAAAATATATCTTCTTTTTCTTTCCTTCCTTCACACGCATTTAAAGAAGATATATAATCCGCGTGACCGACCTAGATAGAGAGACAGAAATAATCTTTATCATATAAACTGTTTCATTTTATGATTGTCAGGCACTTTGACTGGCGTATTTGTATATCCGGTTATTTTGAACAGTGAGTGTTGTGATATATTCACATATACAGTAAATCATACAAATGACGGATAAATCATACAAAATATTCACAGTATTTCCTACTATCAGTATTTCCTATTATCCTTGCTCTTTTAGCTCAGTCTTTTAATTTCATTTGTCAAATAAGCTTGTATTTCTATGTGCACATAAAAACGATTAACGAAAAAATATTAGAAAGGAAAAATCATCTTCCATACAAATAAAAGAATTAAAGATAAAGCGGGCAGCACAGACTTGCATAAAGCATATAACACATAAGACATAAGAAATTCAATCAATTAGAGTTCTTTATTTCATGGAAAGAAAGAAAACGAAAAATTTTGATTGGTTCATTTTTTATGCATTACGTGTTATGCGTTGTGTAAGAATCTGTGCTTTTCATCTAAAAGAGGAAAGAAGAAAGAAAAGCATAAAATGTTATGCAAAAATGCCGAAAAAAAATACAATTTACTTCTATCACATCTCTTTCTCTCTCTTTCTCTCTCTCTCTCTCTCTCTCTCTCTCTCTCTCTCTGTTTCGCTCCTTCTCCCTCTCATTCTCTCCGTCTCCCCCCCTCCCTCTCTCTCTCTCTCTCTCTCTGTATTATTAATGTTATATATAGGCATATATTTATTGAATTATTTGGAGAATCTAAAAGATATATATAAACACCACAGTAACAAGTTGCAATATGCGACGAATGGATTTCACTAATCGTGAGAAATTAGGGAATGAATGGATTCCTATCCAAAATAATTACGAATCCAAACATTTTTTGTCGAATGTACTTCATTAATATGACGAATCTTTCTACACATTCGTATATTCTCTATTACTATTATAACTTATGCGTATAAATAATAATACAATTTTATGAATGGGGAATCGTAGTAGAAATCTCTCCATTTACAAGAAATCAAGAGGAACATTTTTGCCATTTTGTTATATGTGTGAATGTGTGTGTGTATATGTGTGTATGTGACATTATATATATATATATATATATATATATATATATAAAGAAAATATACACATATATATACAATGACTCGCATATATATATATACACTATA
>Ga0157364_1005735_pt1 | contig 12682 bp, 9 predicted proteins | sample AttsexASBM2_FD_111476 | JGI IMG/M metagenome (GOLD analysis project Ga0157364, IMG submission 111476) | Fungus gardens microbial communities from leaf cutter ant in Ribeirão Preto, State of São Paulo, Brazil - Atta sexdens ASBM2 | ecosystem: Host-associated > Fungi > Mycelium > Unclassified ... | reverse complement strand
ACATCTGCTAATAATATTCAGTTTATATCGCTTTGAGTTTCATACAAAAACCTTGATTTTTACTGTGTTTGAAATGTCGAATTTTGTGTTAACCAAGCAGCATTTGCAGGAGGTTTTGATTTTTTGCTTTAATTGGAAGAAAAATGCGGCTGAAGCCCATCGAACGCTTGTCGAAGTTTATGATGATGACACTGCTCCAACTGATAAAGAATGGTTGCGACGTTTTAAGAATGGAGATTTCAGCGTTGAAGACAGCCTCGCTCTGGAGCCAAAAAAATTCGAAGACAAAGAATTAGAGGCATTACTCGAAGAAGATCAGAGCCAAGCAAGCAGAATCAAACGCAAGAGGAGAAGAATCATTGCAGAATCATTGAAAGTAACTCAACAAACCGTTTCTGTACGATTGAGAGCCATGAGAATGATTCAAAAACAAGGAAATTGGGTGCCTTATGAACTGAAACCAAGAGACGTTGAAAGGCGATTTTTCACTTACGAACAGCTCATTCAAAGACAATAGAGAAAAGGTTTTTTGCATCGGATTGTGACTGGAGATGAGAAGTGGATATTCTACGACAACCCCAAGAAGAAAAAAATACTACGCTAAGCCTCAATCGTTGCCATCGATCTCAACATCAACGCCACGGCCGAACATTCATGGTTAGGTTCGAAAATCTGTATCTGGTGGGACCAAAAGGCTCTTGTTTACTATGAGCTGCTGAAACCTGGCAATTCCATTATGGGCGATCAGTATCGGCTACAATTGATTCGTTTGAGCCGTGCATTACGAGAAAAACGGCATACGAGCAAAGACATGATAAAGTTATTCTTCTTTATGACAACGCTCAGTCTCATGTCGTAAAAAAATATTTGGAAACGCTCAAATGAGATATTTTACCGCACCCGCCGTATTCTCCGGACATTGCTCCTTCTGATTACTGGTTGTTTGAAGGATGCAGCAAGTCACCGGTTCACTTCTTTCGCAGAAATCGAAAATTGGCTCCAAAATTGGATCGCCTCCAAAGACGAGTCATTTTTTCGAGATGGAATTCGAAAATTGCCTGAGAAATGGGAAAAAGTAGTAGGCAGCGATGGACAATACTTTAATTGATCTGTTCATTCATTTTGTTTTGAAATAAATAATGCACAAAAAAACGGACCGAATTAACTTGTATTCCGAACAAATTTTGTATCGTTTACTCATTATACTCATTACAATAATGATACTCGATGAAGAAATTTCAAGCATAATGACTTCTTGCATCATGAGAGAAAGAGAGAGAGAGCGAGAGAGAGAGAGAGAGAGAGAGAGAGAGAGAGAGAAAACATTTTACTACAGCTATATTACTGTAATATAACTATATAATAGCTATAACAGCTATATAACTTTTAATATCACATATTGTTAAACTTTTCTCGAAACTAAATTTTACTGACTTTCAAATTCTTCTGGTCTTTCGTTTGTATAACCACTTTTAAACCATGAATATTTAAATAAATATTTAAATAAGTTGTGATATTGCGAGGATGAAAATTAATTATGTATCAGATTATAATTTTATTATATTATTTCGTTCAATAATGTAAATTTATATTACTTTCTAATAATAAAATACAATAGTATCTGAAAATCTTTTAGCAAAATTTTTCCAAATTCTAAATCCGTAAACATCTAATGATACTCTGTAGTGCCTTTCGGTATAATCATAGTAGTAACAATGTTTTCCTGCAAGTGTTAAATCTGAAATAATATCAGAACAATGTCCATAAATCGATAAAAAAAACACTATTAGAATTTGGAAAATAAGCTTTTTCTAATTATATTTTAAAATGTCTATAAGAAATATAATTGTTAAATTAATATTATTATTATTATTATATTGCTATTTTATGACTGTTATGAAATTCTTATAATAAATAAAATATAAAATATATCACAGAAATGAGACTTATAATTTCATTACATTATTCCGTTTATGCAAATTTATATTTACTTTTTAATAGTAAAACAGTATCTGAAAATGTATTGTAAAAAGAAATTTATTTTTATTTAATTACCTGAAGTCATTTTCCAGATAGTCATTTTCCAGATAGAAGTTTTTATAATAACATTTATTGTGTAAATAAGATTTCTTGTATTCTTGGTCCAAATATACCAGTTCCTTTCAATATATATAAATAAAGGTGACAGCAAATTTTCATTACACATATTATTGGTTGTATGATGGATGAGTGTATTGTTGATGATATAGATTGCATAACACATTCTACTTTCTTTACTCCTTCATTAGACAATGACCTTCTAAAATGAATTTCCAATTGAAAATCACTTTGAACAGTATTAAAAACATTTTCAGATCCTAACTGTTCGATAAGTGATTTCACTGTTCTCAGAAAATCATTAATTGTATTTTACAACTCAACGGAATTTTCTATTGTTCTTCTAGTTACAAATTTCGTTTTTCTCGAAACAATTCGCTGGAATTTTTTGAATGTTGATACCCAACTGTGAGATGCTTTAAATATAGAATTTAAATTTCCTATTTCATTTTGGGCTTGTAAAGTCTTTGTAAATCGATTTCATGAACTATGAATCCTGATTCAACAGCTGCAGTAAATTTATCATGTATAAATTTGGAGATGTAAGATAATTTTTCTATACGATTTCTGAATGTAATTGTTCTTCCCATCGTCTTAATTGATTCAGATGAACTCTTCTAAATTTATTTTGCACTGATTATAGCAAATGATTCCTCTTGTTTTTATTTTTTTCATTAATGTCTCAATTCCGCCAATACTCAACAGCTCGTCTTTTACAAGAACTGTCAAAGTCTGTGTCATCATTTGAACATTGAAGATTTAAATTATCTTCACTCCATGCTTCTTCATCTTCAATTATTTCTGAATTATGTAATTTATAAGGTTCTTGATAATCGAGATAAGTTTCTTCTGTTATTTCCAACTCGTTATAGTGAAAAATATTATCCAGCAATAATTTTTATATATTTTCTTTTAATTCTATTTCTGCTTCAGTTTTTGGTATTTCTATTCGATATATTGAACTTATAGATATTAATAAAAATCTAACAACATTATGCGGATTGATAATCATTTCTAAAGATTAAACTTGGTTATGGTGATTAAAGATTAAGCTTTGAATCGTAATATAAAAAAAATGTAACAAATTGCACAGATATATGATTATGACAAAAGTACTGCAACTACACTGAACGTAAAACTGCTACGTGAATATTCTTATTGTCCATTTGTTATATTTATCTTGAATGTATACATAAACTTATATCATAAATTACCGCCCAGTTATTATCTAATCACTTATTATCGATGGGCGCATTCAGCAGAAAAGAACACTACGGAACTACTCCACTGAATAGCATACTTTCCTCAACATATTGCAGGAGCGGACGTCATCCTATTGAGCGGAAATTTTTTTCATAAACTTTCATAAACTTTCATAAACTTTCGGTTCAACAATATCCTTGTTCAGTCAAGTCACAGACTAGGCATTTACAACTGTGTCTAAGCAACATTTCAACAAATTTCAATTAATCCACACATTCTCCACGTAACCTCTCAATGAATTGCACTCCTATTCCGTATCCACATTCAAATGCAAGATCTTTGCTATTGTCTAATTCGATTGTTGCTGGTTCATTTGTAGAATTAGATATCAATGCCATTAATAGTAATTCTAATTGCACGTTAGAAAATGGATATTTAAACGATAGGCCGAGTTCAATAGAAATGTCAGATTCAGTTTCTGGACGTTGTGCTCCATTAAAAAGTGGCCAAAAAGGCGAGATTTAAAGGAAATTTATAATGTAAGAAAAAAATTGGTTGCAATTGAGAAGGAACAAATAAAAACGATGGAACGGTTAACAAAAAAAAACAATTCAAGGAGAAAAAATGAACTTTCAAAACAATTTCTTATGAAAATGTAACGATATAATGTTATTAATAATAAATTTTTATTTTTATGTACATATGTATTTGTTTACTTTCTACACTATTCACTTTGTATACTTTAATCTATTTTCATTCTTTTATATATTATGCTTAATTTACAAATTATTTGTAATATAATTTCTTTTTTCTGCTTCCGGAGCCACAGATAGATCTTCAGATGTTCCAGTCGGAACAATAAGATATATCAAAAGATATTTTAAGTAAAATTTGTATAGTTTTTTACACGTGATGAATTCTTCAGATATGAGATTTTCAAACAATTCAATGTAATTTTAAATGCAAAACATTTTTTTTTAATTTATTTTTTAAAGATACCAATCTTATACAATAATTTTATTATAAAAGAATGGATTTGGAATAAAATTGTTTTTAATTTTTATTCATGGAAGAAATTAAATGTCAAAGAAATAATAATATATCTTAAAAATATATATTTACAAAACACGTATAAAAGCTATACAAATTTTACTTAAGACATCTTTTCATATATCTTATTGTTCCAACGACAATTACATACGTGTATGAGCATGGATAGTGTACATGTATACGGAAGCATTAATAATTAATTCTCGAAAATGATATGTCGTAATATAATTTTATTATACATGGCTGAATTTGTAAAAAAATAATCTTTAATTTAGTAAAAAAAATTAAAAATTTAAGAAAATTACGGGAGTATTTTGTTAAACAAAATACTTCCATAATTTCCCGGGTGGTGGGAGTATTTTGTTAAACAAAAAAATAAAAAAAATTTTTTTTTCTTTATAACTTTAAAGTTCTCTTGAAACCGTACAATTTTTGTTTAAAAAAATTTTTTCTTTCTTTTATACTTCCGATATTCGGCTTGAAAGAAAAGTACCGTTTTTTTTCAAAGGGGTATTTCACTCTTTAAACATGAATTAGCGCACGTATAAAAAAATATGTGTCTAGATTTTTGTGATTTACAACATATTTCATGGAGAATTTGGACAATCGATTTCGGACAATTATAAAACTTCCCTTGTCAATAAATTTATACTGTGTACCATGTCGGGCACGCATCATTTAAGAGACTCCAAATTTTACTATCATCGAATTCTTCTTTCCATAAGAAATTAATATCATTGCCGCTACTTTCGCCAAATTGCAAAATATACATTAAGTTTATCAATCTGTATATTGAAGCTGTAAACCATTACTCTTGGCCTTAACAAGTCTAAGATGCCTTGCTCTAGATATTTTCAGTGGTTTGGGAGTATTGAATATTAACATATAATAATCGCTTTTGGCTTTTCATCGCAACTGATGAGACTTGACACTCCATTTCGCAGCAGCTATTGCTGTCACATCTCCTGTGCCACACTTTCTGATAAGATCTCGCTCCCTCATAGTCCTAAGCATAGTCAGGAGTAATCCACAGGGCTAGAACACTTTTATACTTCTTTGCATATTTGTTATAGCAAGCAGTTTCGAATTGGACTGGTTGTCTATTTTTTGATCAATGAATTTTTTCTCGTCAACGATGACCAATCAAAAGAGAAGACCTCCTCCTCGTTGAAAAATTTAAAATTCCACGTTACAACTCGATCTGAGCGTCTGAGCATTTTGATTCTGTATCTGATATATATCAAGTCATGAGCCGAAAGAAATGTCATGCCATGCTGGCGAAAATTAGTCATTTTCATACTGTCATCGGTACAGAGATCAAGCAAGATATTGGAGTCTCTTAAATGATGCGTTGTCCAGTATGGTACATAGTATAAATTTGCTGAGTCGATGAAGTTTTTTTAACTGCATACTATCATATATGTCAATAAGCATATCCGCATTAAAATCACCGAAAATGATGGAGCACCTGTATTTAACTTGGAAATCTAGAAATTCTTTTTTGAAATTTCCGCAGATATTCTGTACTAGGAGGTCTGCATATTATGTTAAACAGAAGATTAGACGTAGACTCGAACCGAACTTCAGCAATCAAAAAATTAAGGCCTCCAAGAGCAACTGATCTGAAAGTATGTAAGAAGAAACGCCCGAAGATAATTACGATAATAAAAGTCCATCTCACCACTATGTCTGCCTGTTCGGTCCTACTTAAGTAATGAAAAACCTGGAAGAATCATCCGACACTTCAGTTCTAAGTCACGTCTTAATCATATAAATTCTGCGATAATCGGAAGTCATGAAAAAGTTGAGAAATTTATCGTAGTGTGCCAGATTGACAATTTACATAACAAATTTTTAAGTTGTCAAAACCTTCTTCTTGTGAGTTAACCATAATTGATGTATGCAATTTTATCTTTGATTCTACTGTCCAAAATTGGACATTTATTAAATCTATTGCAGAATGTGTTAGGTCATTTACTGATGGGCCTCTATATACAGTTACCACATCTTGGCATCCATTTTTTTGATATAGTCTTTCATCTTATGCTCTAGAACAATGGCCACATAGAGATACAGTTTCTAACCATATGACCAAAGGCAAGACATTTCTAATATTATAATATGCGCACATGGTCCACAAACGTACATGCAGCATATTGTAAGTAGACACGACTGTTTTTTTACTAAGATCCTTCAAATCATCGGCAACTTCCAAAACACAGTTCGTGACTCTCCTATTAAGTCTTCGACTTATGTGCGTGCGTGCGTGCGTGCATGCATGCGTGCGTGCGTGCGTGTGTGAGACCTTCAAGTCATTATCAGCAATATCATCAAGATTTTAAGCAATAACTTCAGTTTTGATTTCATCTGGCGTCATTTCAGCAGTTCATGAATGATAATTCAAGGATTCATTTTGATATTCTCTAACATTTTAAACCTATCCTCGCCTTAGCACGTTCTGAACAAGACTTCAGTTTTGCAAGATCTATTTAGTTTATTTTCCTTGACTCTTATGCCTTTATTCGCCGCGTATGCAATTTTATTTACTTTAAGAACACATTGCGTCGGCTTAAGTACATCGAGTACAATCTTCTTTTTGTCTTGTAAAGATGCAAATCTTTCAGCGTGTTTTTCTTCAAGCACTACAAAAAGGCTGGTAAACTTAAACACCTTCAACGTCAATCCGCGACATAGATCTTAAACGAAAAAGATTTTATGGTAGATGCATATGGTGAAAGCACCATTATGGACCTGACAATCCATCAGATCCCCTTTTTCATGTTCACTTAAAACTTCTTGAACCACCTTTTTAATGTTATCCGCAATTAATCCACTCATTCGATCGTTCAATAAATTAACAAGGACTGTAGACACCTCCATGAAAGCATGCAGCGCAGTATCAACAACCTCTCCTCTCCACAGTCTCCTTGCTAGTTAAAATAATCCTACTAGCCAACTCGCAATGCCTATCAATCGTTGCTCTAAGCGCATTCATCTTAGAAACATTAATAGATTCAAACGTGAATCTATCTGCGGTAATTATTCAGTTTAGTTACTGCATCTCAAAAATCAATAAAATTAGGCTTATTCAACGCATTTTTGCATGAAACGAAAGAATCTTACAAAAAAAATGTCGCTTTGCCCCGCAAACTGAGAGATTAAGCGTTAAAGTTGATAACTTGAGGTTAGAAAATCTGTCACAGAGACAAAATGAGATCTGTAATTGTACTGTTGGATTTCGATTTTCCACGCGAAGCGACTCTCACCTTCCCTCCCCCTTCCCCTGCAAAGAGGCGCACGATTTCTATAATTGTACTGTTGTTGTTAAGGTTAGAAAATCTGTCATGTAGACAATAGGATGCATAGATTAGTGCTTATTAATTCGGGGCGGCCGAACAAAAAGAAAAACATATCCTACCCGCTTGGGGCTTAACTGCTTAAAAGTTGAAGCCTAGACATATAATAAAAAAATTTTTCTTAAAAGACTGTTTTTACACCCTATTGTCTTCATAGATTAGAAATATTTCAAGCGGATACTATCTATGCTGCAATTTCTAAGTGGTTAGGCTCCAAACGGGTAGGATATATTTATTTTTGTTCGGACGTAGCCGTCCCGAATCAATAAGCACTAATCTATACACTCCACTATCTACATGACAATCGTGTTACGTAGTAACATTTTAATTATCTTTAACGCTCAATATTTTGCTTCGCAGAGCAGTCCCGGGCTCTTTTTTTGCCAGATTCTTTCATTTTACACAAAAACACGTCGAATGAGCCTAATTTCATCAAAATCAGAGCTCTTCTGAAGAATTACCCTCATTTTATCTCTGTGATAGATTTCCTAACCTAAATAGTTCATCAATTTTAACGTTTAATATCTCGGATCACAGGGCAGAGCGACACTTTTTTTGCCAGATTCTTTCGTTTGTAAAAACGCGTCGAATAAGTCTAATTTGATTGATTTTTGAGGTGTTAAACTGAATAATCACCTTATCTGCTGAGATATTAGATGCAGGTTCTTTGCTAAGACCGCGCTTTGGCCTTACGTTGTCACACTCGCCATTGCCCTCTATCGGCAGGAATTGATCACTCTTCTACTCATCCACAATAGAGCTCATAAGTCCATGGTGCTCACGCAGCAGACCATAAAACGCGAACTCCGATTTGTCGAGGGAGATCCGACGGGAAATTGACCCCCTCCCCCCGCGATAAACAGGATGAAGCGATCGATACTGCTCAATAATCCTTTGAGTCTGGAGATCTGTCGATCAGTGAAAAAGAAGAATGCTTGAATTATTAAAAGGACATCGTCAAAATGATATGGCGTACACGAACGAAGAGTTTTATGACAATATAATGCTGACAGCACTTGGCGAGTGCTATGGAGAGTATCATACGGCTGTAAGACAATACGCTGAATTGAACAAGACATCCAAAGAGATCCGAGATATCCAAATCGAACAAGATATCCGTCAGCTTCCATCGTATTTGGAGCGGCTCAAAGACTTTAAACTTTGAAATTGGCAATGTCCTGCCGAACAAACACGCTGGAAGAGATTGCGAGGCAAAAAATTTGCGGAATACGGAAGCAGTTTTACATACTTTTGAACGGAATCCTGAATCGAGTATTCGGATTGTTGCTTAAGAACACGATTTGTCACAAGTACAACTGTACATAGGATGTTGCAAGAGAAAAAGTTGCACGCATTCCATTACACCCGCGTACATTTGAAATCAGATTATCGAGCAAGAAGAACATTATGCCCTATTATATTTCTATAATATTTCCTGAAAAAAACCAATCAAGATCTCACATTTCCTTCTTGTGATATTCACCGATGAATCGCTATTCACGAAAAGGTATCATCAATTCGCACAATATGCATTTGTAGAGCGACGAAAATCTTATAGCCACGTGAATCAGGAGCTTTCAAAATCATTGGAAGAAAAATCGTGTTACGTAGTAACACTTTAATTATCTTTAACGCTCAATATTTTGCTTCGCAGAGTAGTCCCGGGCTTTTTTTTGCCAGATTCATCAAAATCAGAACTCTTCTGAAAAATTACCCTCATTTTATCTCTGAGGCTGGAATTATGAGAACTAAAATATTAAGACCAGTTGTTCTTGCAGATATCTTAACTGGCGAATGATATGTGGAACTTTTGGAAAAGAAAATCTTTCAGACTTCTTAGAAGAAGTGCCATTATTAGACAGAAACAAAATTGTTTTTCAAAACGGTACTGGATCACATAACACCAGAATTGTAACAAATTACTTGAATGAGTTTCCTGAATGCTGGACGGGACGGTATGGCCCAATACTTTGACCCGCAAAATTCCTGGATCTCAATTCTCTTGATTTTTTTTATGGAGATTGTAAGGAAGAATTATAAAACGCTTCCCGAGGATATCGATGATTTAGGTGCGACACACTATTTGAACCATCAAAGATGTTATGGAAAAGCAAACTTGTTGAAATGCAGAGATGCAAATGTTGAGAGCCTGCGTTAGGATAGGGTTCATTTTGACTATTGTAAAATATTTAACCCGCTTTTTTCAGAGCAATTAGAAATAATCCGCTCTTTTCAGAGCGACCAATACATTTTTACGTGGAACATTTTGTATTCGCAGAAATATAAGAAAAAATCAAGAGGAATTGATTACACTTCACTTAATTCCATCCGTTTTAATTCCAACCGTTCAAAGTATGAAAAAAAAGCGCAAAAGTATTTTACAATATATTTTACAATATATAATATTTTTACATGTGAAACATGTCATAAAATATATTGTATTTGTAAAAATACCCATCCTTTTTCTAAAAAAATACGTTTTTACTTGCAATAATCGCATTCTCAATGCGGAGGTTTCAGCCAATTACAGAATACAATAGTGTTTCGCACCACAGTCAACTGGGGCTGTGTTCGGTTTGCACGCTTACATGCTTTAAGCGTTTATAAGCATTGCTTATATTGTTCGCTTTGGCGGTGTAAGTACTCAGAGGTGCAGTCATCCGTGATGTCATACTCACAAATGCTTACTTCATCAAGATAGAACAGTAAAAGCGTAAATGCAAATAAGCGGCCAAAATAAACGTGTTCGATCCTAATCTTAGTAGGTTAGATCCATATAACGGTTTTTTTATTATTAGAAAAATGCTTAACGAATGTATTGGATTGCGTGCATATTTTAACGCTTTCGTAATATACTTGTATATGTCTAGAAACGTTTCCCGATTTTGCTAATAAAAAAAGGACTTTGTTCACCAACAAGGAATTGGATGTTTAAATTTTCACCAATAAATAGGAAAAAGAATTTACTCATACAAAGACATTAACTGATAAAGTTCCAGTTGATTTAAAAAATGCACAGACTGAATATATATGAGAATATATACACGATATTTTTAACTCCCAATGAAGTATCACAACTTGAATGCATCTTCGGTGAAAGGAAACAAGAGGTTATAAAAAAAGGTTACATTGAAAAAATTTACAAAATTGTAATGTTTGTTTAATAGTATTAATGGAACATTTAATTACAGTAAATAAATATTTATTTTAAGAAATAATACTTAAAGTATTACTTTTTATTGCATAAATTTTTATTTGCTATAAACAAACATCTCATTGATATTTTTATTAATTGACTATTTTAAACAAATATTTATGAAAATTTCGTAAATTTTTACTTTTAATATATAAGAAGCGAATTATTTACGGTCAATTATCAATAACGTATTCAAGCTTAATAACTAAAATGAACGACTTTATTTATTTAATGTGAGTACTGACAAACCAAATTGAACCAAAAGACAACGTTTATAAGCATGAGCGCAACCTGGGTCATACAGTCGGAAGCGCTTATTGGATGCGTTCGCTTAAATGATGTAAGTATTATTTCATCCTTGTTTATCAAATATGAAATGATCTGCTCTTTACTCTTGTATTGTCTAAACATACGTTTTTTTCACTTCAACTTATTGCCGTATGTACCAATTTAGACAGTGCAGAAATAAAAAACAGAGCTAAGAAGGATAAATGATGCTTACAGCGTGGCGTTGTAATTGCGAACACGAAAGCACTCAGTACTAACCTAACCCATTGACATTACATCGAGTCTCCGTGTCGAGTAACATATGTATAACACGCAAATAATTTCAACTCGTCGAATAATTAATCGGTAATATTTTATTGTGATTAATAAGGTTAATAATAAAGTTAATCCTCATTTTGTTGTTCAAATTATGTAAATCAACGGTCATATTGTTTTACGATGGAATTTGATTTTGTGATTACGCGTGCAATGTTTCCTTCTTAGTAATTCTCAAGTACCGAATGATTAAGCGGCAGTGATTAATAGTAGTGAGCCAATAGATTCGATTATAAAAATCAATCAAATGCGTGGATAAATCCGTGAACGTATTGATGTGCGATACAATTTATAAAAGGATAAAAACTTCTGACTATTAATTGCTATATGCAATTTTTTTCTTAGATTTAATTCTCAGTCGCTAAATATTGTAATTAATCGGCAGTGATTAATAACGAACTGATAAATTCGTTTGTAAATCGAGCAAGCTTAAAACATTATAAGTGATATAATTAATGTGAAAGACAAAAATTTGCGTAAACGTAATCGTAATACAATTAGTGTGGAAAATAAAAACTTTTTGTTATTTGGTGTGGATTTGTGAAAATCTCAGAATCCACGGACACGAAATTATCGCCTTTTTCCAGCTTAGCTGCGGTATGAAGACAAGATAGAAGAAAGAGAGAAAGGAAGAAAGAGAGAGGAGGGAGGGGGGAAAGGAAATATGCATATTTGCGCGTAATACGTAACAAACAGCTAATCAGAACTGAGTGCCTGCGTCGGACTGTGCGTTGCGCCTACTTTCCGTACGCGACCTGTAATTCGCTCACTATTTTCGTTTATAATTCAAAAACTAAGCTAGACATAGAATTTTGGCAAACGAAAAATTGTCTTAGAATTATGTCAGGAATACATATTTTAAGGACAAAGATTTATTCTGGGACATCCTGTAGAGCAGAAAATCAAGCAGAAAAAGCACTCGACAGCAAAAATAAAAAAGAAGTCCGCAATCAGCAGAAAGATAGTCTAAAATGACAGAGCAATAGAACAACATGTGTGCGTATACTTATATAAACATAAATAGAGGGAGAAAGGAAAAGACGGAGAGAGAGAAAGAGAGTGTGTGTGTGTGTGTGTGTGTGTGTGTGTGTGTGTGTGTGTGTGTGTGTGTGTGTGTGAGTGTGTGTGTGTGTGAGTGGGTGTGTGTGTGGGTGGGTGTGTGGGTGTGGGTGTGTGT
>Ga0157364_1005733_pt1 | contig 12682 bp, 9 predicted proteins | sample AttsexASBM2_FD_111476 | JGI IMG/M metagenome (GOLD analysis project Ga0157364, IMG submission 111476) | Fungus gardens microbial communities from leaf cutter ant in Ribeirão Preto, State of São Paulo, Brazil - Atta sexdens ASBM2 | ecosystem: Host-associated > Fungi > Mycelium > Unclassified ... | reverse complement strand
TTTCCTCGAATAAATTTCCTTCGCAATAAACAAAGTATGGACAGTGGAAAAAACTTTATGATTTTTTAAAATTATGTTAACAAAAATTAATTTTGATTTCAGTTGCCAAGAATTTTATACGTTTTTTAAGAATTTTCCTTCTTTATTAATTTAATTTAATTTAATAAATATTTAATTTAAAATATATTTAATTTAAAAAAAAGATTATCCCGCTTGATTTTAAACTCAAGATTATCAAAAGTTATGATGTCAGTGTTCTTACTCTACTTACTCTAACAGCCACGGTGGCTAATTTACAATAATATAAAATATCTCTTTATAAAGTAAGCAACTTGATTTGGAATAAATTTTAAATTTTTATTAGAAAAAAAGAGGTTGTGCATTCATAATGTTTTACCTAATTAGTAAGCGTCTTTTAAATGAACCCAGAATTGTTAATTGAAAATTTTTAGTCCTTGCATACTCCTTGTGAGTGCCATTAATTATATTTGTTAGTCTTAAAATATAATTCGAAGCTGGAATGGTAATATCACAAATTAAATTACCAAGCAATTTAATATTATTGATGTACGAAAAGAATTGTTTTGCTAAAATATCTAAAAATTTAACTAGATAATTATTGAAATTAATTTCTGAAAATAATTTTATTGGATCATAAAAAATTTATGTGAAACGCTTAAATATTGATGCCAAGAAAAAGTTTTAACATTTTTTAACCAGTTTAAATATTGTACATAATTATTTTGATGGTCCAAACAAAAATTTTAGATCTGTATCTAGTTAAATTTTCAGATACTCCGACAAAATTATTCTTTCCGTGTGCTAAATAAACATTTTTAAAACCCTGTATAATAATTTATTACGAAAAATATTACCTCGGGATTCGAACCCAAATCTCTTAAATTCCGTGCGAGCGTCTTATCAATTCGACCGATGTGAAAATATTAATCGCAATAATCAATATACAGGAAGAATGTCTTTAGAATTCAAGAGAATCAGGTAATAAATAATTTACTGAGTTTTAAAGAGCTTTATTATCAATAATATTAAATTACTTGGCATTTTGACAATTTATGATATTACTTTCAGTTTCAGTCAGAAGTGTGTTTCCAGACCAACAAATAAATCAGTGTACAGTTTGCTTGAACTTGAAATTGTATAAATTCACAAAAAAATATTATTAAATATGGTTTTTCACTCATTTAATTTTTCGATCGATTTTCACTTATGATTGCTATTTATTCATACAATCTTTTCTCCTCCCTCAATTAATAAAGTTATTCCACTTTAGATTCGAAAATATTTGATCACATTCTAATTCCATAACTGTGCTAATAAAATATAATTTGTAGTTTATTTTTAATAAAATAATCCCGAAAAGAGAATGTATATTTTAAAAGAGAATAAATATTTTAAAAATTTATTAATATAATACAGAGTGTAAGGTGCTACAATTTCAAACGTGATACAATTCTAAATGCTAAAAGAAATTTGCTAAAATTCAAGATTCAAGTTTGTTTTTTTTCTCTATTTGATATTCTTTAATATTTTTCACACAATGAGATCAGGTTATCAAACTTAAATCTGAAACATTAATTTCAAATCGTATTCATTCAGAATTGTACCATGTTGAAAAGTGTACCAGTATATTTTAGTTTATTAATTATCATTAATATTATTATTTACTAGATTTACCCTAATGTGCCAATTATCCTGAATGACACTACATTCTTCGCAGGAAATATCGAATGATATAATCGCAGCGTAACATTACCTTGGCAAAATCGATATTTGTTCGCACGGTTCTATAATGAAGACCCTGCAGCGGTCTGGAATTGTTACCGAGAGGCGCTTTCGGCGTGGTGGAGGGTCCCTGCATTAATTTCCTCAGGGCGTACAGCTAATAACAGAAACAATGCGCTGTATAGAAGAGACAGGATCTGATGATTGATCCAACGTTATTGACAAAACTATCTCGGTGCCGCCCTACTGCGTCGGCTGTTACCTTCGATGATTCGATTATAGTGAGACACGCGAGCTTCCACGAATCAGAATCGGAATTTAAAAAGAAGAGACGAAAGAAAATATATACCAGGAGAAACCCGACGGGGGAAAATCGACTGACCGAAGAGATCGATATTTACCTCTCGCGCCGTGATGTAGATTGGTTTGTTGAGGATCAGCCAGACCGCCGTTTCCCAACAACCGGGATGCGTTGTACTGCCCTCGTAAGTCATGTAACCGGTGGTGTCCGGTAAAAGGCTTTTCAGAGACAGGTAGCGCACGGGTGCGGTGTCCCCTAAAATATAAATTATTAATAAGATTTATTTAAGTCAAAGCCACTTTCGATAGGATTTAATGATCTTGCCTCTCGCGAACAAAGTTTCATCTCAATTATTTTACAATATAACCGCAATATAAATATTTCATAATCGAATAAATAATTATAATGTTGATTAATAGCGAATTTCGCTCGATGTAATTTCCGAGAATTTCAACAATACTAGCTGGATAAATCGAGCAGGATCAGTCAGTGATACTTTTAATGCAGAAAGGATTTTCGAGCATTAGACGGTCTTAAAAGTTTAATTAGATCCTTTGATAAGAGATCATGAAACAGAAGTGCGTGCATTCCAAGATTAAGGAACGGGATTGAGAAGTAAGAGATTCCGAGACGTGTGTTAATGCACATTACAAAATTTTTAACTTGCTGATAAGCGAGTACTGGAATAAGGCTATGATCCATTTACACTGTTAAACTCATAATGTTAAATTATATCTAATTATATATCTTATATATTTTGAATTACTTTTCATCATTTCTACAGATTGCCACTGCTCTTATTCAATACATTGATAATTTAATTAAAATAATACAGCTAAACAATTTAATTTAAAAAATGTATTAAATTTGGTTCAAATTTAGTTTGTTATTTACTAAGAATACATGAACGTTATTTAAAATGAGCAACTTAAATCATAGAAATGGATTGATTTACATTGAAATTAAAAATAACAAAATGTTATTTAATTCAAGGGGTTACCATCGCTCCTTTAATATTTAACAGTGTTGCACTCTATTAAATTCATAATGGCAAATTATACCCAATTATATTCAATTTGAATTATTTTTCGTAATTTCTTATAGGTCGCCATTGTTCCTATTCAATATATCGTTAATTTAACTATTTTAACTAAAACAATAGTGTAAAACAATTTTACAACAATTGATTTACATTTTGATACACACGGAAGTTAAAAATAACAAAATGTTATTTAACAAACGATTGGATTACCATTGTTCCTTTGATATCTAACAGACTAACTGTGATGCTTTAAATGCTTTGAACATTCCTTTGATTGGTCAATTAATAAAACTCTTTTTTCTGATTGGCCAATTAAATGCTTCGAAACATTTCTAGCGTTAAGTGGACTGTACTCTATATGATACTCCCGAATTATAGATTACGTGGAATGTCTGATAATCAGAATGCTCAGAGATCGAAATAGTTGATGTATCAGTTGTTATATAGAAACAGAATTCAATTCATTTAATGAATTATTTCGCGAACTGTTCTGTTTTTTTACAAGCGTTTTTCTGCCTTTTGATATTCAACTCCTGTATACCGCGAGATTCAGCAAACGAAAATCGTTTCAGCAGCTGCACGTGGCGCGACGTTCCTATAAATTCAACGATTATCCGAGCGCGCAGCGATTCTCGTACTTTTACCGATAACAGGCGTATGTGGATTACGGAGGATCGTAAAGCGTAAAAGTCTCAAATCTCTCGCTCTAAGGCTTCCTGACGGCAAATCGGTGTCGCGATACTCAACGACGAGCCATTTTCGTGAAACACACGCGAATATGGCGAACGATGAGGCGAGCAAAATTACTAGCGATTCGTTTTGCAATCTCGCTTTTGAACTTTTGGCACTCCGGCAGACGAGGCAGATTGGAAAAACGACAATGAAGCTGAAAAAAAACAAGGGAAAAAGAAGCCGGTGATGATTGACGCTGCGCAAACATACATAAATCGTGCACAAAACGTGGCCATGTATTCGCCTTACGTATTCAAGTACAATCTGCATTTTCAATCTCCCGTACACATACGTATGAAAGTGTTAAGGTACTGAATGTAATTATGTAACTGTTGTAATAGCTACATTTTGTAAAAATGGAGAAAATAATGTCTAGTTAAATTGACGAGAAAAATACATTTATTTACACATTGCAAAAACTCTTTCATATTTTGACATATTTTGTTTAAAAAATTTATTATAAGTTGCATATTAAGTAAAGAATATTATGAGAAGAATAAAATCTTTCGTTCCGCCAGATGGTTATATTATTGAGAAAGAAACCTCGCAAAGTGTCAAATTTTCATGAAACATTATATTTCATTTATTTATATAAGATATGAGTATATAAAATTTCATTAAAATCAGAATTTAACATTTCACAGAGGTTTCTGTGTAAGTAATAGAAAAAATACGAATCATTATACAAACGTAATAGCAATAACAGTAGGTTTGCTCAATCTTTGAGACAAATAGAGGACTCTGTTATTCATCCATTTCTATCAATATCACATTATTTATTATTTGTTTATCAATATAATTTATTAATATTATTTATTATTTATTATTATGTTATGGGTTAGCTCACTATTGTTGCAGCAAGCCTTTCAATTAATATTATAACTCGAACAAAAAGAATCTAGAAAGAAATTTAACTTTCTTTCGTATAGAAGTAGTTGATTCTAAACTCTTATTGTTACTAATAGATTTTCTGCCTTCGTCTGAGACATCTTAAAATTATTATTTAATGTGAATGTTATCCATTTTGTCACAGAAATAATGCACTTGAACAATAATACCTACTGTCGCAGTAATAATACCCGCGTTAATTCTATACATTTAGGGAGTTATAATTTCAAACGTGGTCGGTCATAAGTGTATCATATAACCTGGTAAATAGTAGAATTACAAGAACAAACAATGTGCAACTCGCTTGTAAACCGTCACTGTGCAAATATCTGCGTCTCATGCAGAATAGTGTATACGTAATGCATTATGCATTATGCACTGTCCAATGTTACGCACTTTCCATCGATAACAAAGCATTGTATAAAGCTGTCATTCATAATTCAAATATTACGTTTAAATAATAAATCGTACTGTTCTTAATTTTATTAATTATAAATACCTACTTTCAAATCACTATTTTCATTAAAATAGAAATATTTTAACAATAGTGTGTCAAAAGCTAAGAAATATAACTGAGAGACTTTGTGAATTAATACAAAAAGTAACTTTTTAACTTTTAGAGCACGGAAGTTTATTTTTAAAATCTTAGCTTTTCCTTAAATAAAATTTGTTATAATTCATTATTTTATTATATTTCTTTGCCACAAAATATATAACACTCTTTCCCGTAAAAATTAATAATATTTTTATGTACTGAGCGATAAAAACAAAATGCATGCGAAAAAATTAAGGATAAAAAATGAGATTAATAAAGCAAAAATATTAATATGTAATTACGATTTAATTAGACATTTAGACACAACTATACCCGATTTGAGTGGATGGAGTGGAACGTGCGAAATGAATTTTGGAGACCGTCAGCCATTCGAGATACAGCCTTGGTCAAAAATATCAAGCATCTATATTTTTTTATTTACTTAAAATTCTTTTATCTGCATTGTTTCCTATTGGTGATTATGTATAATGACATTTTACTTAAGTAAGTTTTTAAAGTATAAAGGAAATAAAAGGAAATTTCTGGAAATAAAAGATAATTTGCAGCAAATACATTGAGAGAAAAAATTTGAGGTGAGATATTTGTTGACTACTATAATAATATTACTATAATAATGATTATTATTGTTACAATGTAATAGTAACTACATATATCATTACTAACACTGTAGCAGTAATAATCCTAACTACAGTAACAAGTAATTCTAGTTACAAATGACAAAAATTTTTCTTAGTGTGTCATAAATCAATTTTTGAGCTAAAGCTTTAAATAATGATCTATAAGTATACCTAATATTTTTGGCCAAGGCTGTATGTGTCGACGGAATTTGCTCTTGAAGAGAGCGAGCGATGGGTTTCGAGTGTATATACGGTAGAATGCACCCCGTCTGTAACCGCCAAACGTCCAGAAGTGATTTGTATCTTTCCTACGTAACGCGCGTGGGGCGAAATCCAGCGTAAAAGGTCATCATTTCAGAATGTGCGGCGAAAATAAATCTTTCGCTCGGAACAGTGCGCGCGCTCACGCCGGGAATCGTATTTATCTGGAGATACCTATGTTGCTGCGCAGTTTCATCATGAGAATCTTCGATTCGAACGTCCCTTCCCTTCCCATCCCACGCAACGTCTCTTATATCGATCGGCGAGAATTAATCTTGCCAAGTTAATCGTTCAATTAAGAACTCTTTAGCATTCTTTGGAAAAAATAATAGATAAACTGTAGCACGGTATCTCACTGTGTATGTATTTTGAATGTACATAAGATTACCCGAATCTTGTTCGTGGACAAGATGAAAATCCGACTTGAACCATTTGTACACACATCCGCGCACTAGTTTGTCTACAAATAAAGGGATACATATAATCCATGATAGCACGGTTCTATATAGCTAACGTCTAAACACGGACTTCGTGTATATTGCGTCTGTTTCTCGCATCGAGTCCATGACGCCACTTTCATCATCGTCGTCGTCGTCGTCGTCGTTGGGAATTTTCGCTCACAAACGGACATAATCTACCTTTTACTTGTATTACGTGGAATATAGTTAAATTTAAACAAACGTATTTAGATATCAAAAAAGCAATAATAATCTAATGCCTCGAGTTAAATAACGTTTTATTTTTAACTTTCTGTTAAAATATACAATCAATTCATTTCTGTAATTAGTTTCAAAGTAAACAACGTCCATTTTAACGTATGCATTTAATAAATAATAAATATAAGGCAAATGTAACACATTTTTCAGTTAAATTATTTAACTGCATTATTTTAAATTAATTAATGACATATTGAGGAGCAGTAGCGACCTACAGAAATAATTAAAAATAACTCGAACTGAATATAATTATAAATTTAACAATGCATGGAGATATATATATATATATATATATATATATATATATATATATACACATAATAATAATGTATTTGCTATATTTGTTTCTAATTGTTAAAATGTTAGATTTTTATGTTGCATAAAGATTATTATTTTGCATAATGTTTGTATTACATTCTCTATGCCAAACTATTCTTAAATCAATCATAATATGCTCATATATGATCAAATCAAGACATCTTTGAAGCAAGATTACAATATTTTTGCTTGCATATAAGCATGTATGATTGATTTAAGAATAGTCTTTTTTTGTAATAGATCCATTTTGTATTAAAAGATTTGGATAAATGGACCATCTGGGACACATAGAATGCGTTTTTGACACAAATTTTTCAACTGTGTAATTGATATATTTACTGTATGTATTTGTTTTGTAATCGGAATATAACTGTAAAGAATCAAATGCGAATGATTGGATCAAAGGGGTTAAAGTATCAGTCGTGAGCACAATAGTTGACGAATTTGATAGTTGATGTATAGAGCAAGTCGCTTCGCAGCACAACGGAAACATTTTAAGTGCATCTAACCATCCTAACGAGTCCGTTTGAAGTAGTAACGTAACGCAACGACGATTTCGTCTCTAAGACGACGAAAACCCGTCGGTAGTAACCGCGACAAGGAAGCAAGCGCTTCATCAAAATGTCGCTCTATATACGGCCGTCTATTTCTCGTATTGAGTCCGTGACATTAAAGATGGGCGAACGCGTTCTCGCAAATGGCAGATCCGGCACAAGGGAGCTGCCGTTTTGCCTCGTACAGAGAACGATTCTTCACCCCCCGAGCGCCCGCGCCGGCTTCCGATGCATCCCTCGTTCCTCCTACCCTCTCTACAGTCGTTTCCTCTTTCGTGCAGAGATATTCTTAGGACGCCGACATTCAGGAACTCCGAGCGCAAAAAGTAAGAAGCCGTCAAGTTCTTCTTGAGGAGGACGCCAAGTCGTAGACCACCCCATGTTACTCCCCGTTTGCCATTTGGCGTTATCTTTCCATGTCGACATGTATCGGCCGTGTCTCACGCTCATGCGTATGCGTTTTATTTTCATCGTCACGTCCTGATTTCATCTCTCTCTCTCCGACGAACGAGGTCAGCATACAAGGCATTGGATGGGGGATAAATGGAGCTTGAGAAGAAGCGAGGAGAAAGAAATCCGGCGAGATGACAAGTAATAATAACGGGGCGCCGAAGAACGAGGAAATATCCACTGCTTCGTATTGCAACAACGAGGCGAGACGGAGAAGGACCGGGATGGACGGGCGAGAGTGGAAAGGGTCCTCCTGGTGATTAATGAAATGCATTAACTCCTTCCCCGGGAAAGGGAGAAGAGCGAGCCTGAGAAAAGACCGCCGGCTACGAGATCGCTTCGCCGCGCTTCGAGCGTCTGCGGGAGCTGCTGCTATTGATACGTTCGCGCACACAAGCGCGATTAAACGAGGCAAAACGCAGTTGTATTATGCATTGTGGAGAGCTGCACTGTAAGGAGAGCAGAGATCTATCGGGTCCCGGAATTATCGTGTTTTCCTGCATTCTCGTTTTGACAAAAATTGGAGTGGATTTTTCCAGAGAGATTTGATAAAAGCTGCATCGTCGCGACTTTTTTTAGAATTTGACTCCTTCGACATGCCTCATAAATTTTTGATAAATCGAATTTCCGCGATAAAAATCACTTGAAACTAATTTTTTGAAGAGCTCCGCTTTATCGAAATAACTCTCGCTCTGTATATCTATCTAATCAAATGTGGGCAAACAGAAACACATCTCGCTCATATCAGTAATTTGTATTTCTCGTAAACAACGTGTGCGTGTAACCGGTTGAAATAACTCGTTTTCACATTTCTTGTTTTCTTTTCGAGAGAAACATTCTTCGCTAGTCGCGTCGCAATTTACTGGACGCCTCGTATAATAACACAGAGTCTCTCTTTTCTCATGTGGAAAAAACAGCGATTTTTGGCATGAAAAGCGATACAACACGTCCTTTAATAATTCATGGTCGACGCAAATCCGTGCCGACGCACCATTATCTGCTATCGAACGGGCCACCCCGAGCCGTGACCGGTCGCAGATATTTCCGTGGAGGGTCACACGCATAACACGCGGCCGGTTCGTTGCATGGAAGTCGAATATCATCGGGCATAACGTGAGGTGCTCTTAGGAAAATTGACCGTGCCTAATGGCGTCTGCACACACCGGCGGAATAATGATGATGACAGCAGCGATAATCCCAACATAAGAACATCTTCGACGCACGTCATGAGCATATAGACTCGTACATGTATCCTGTATACACACGTATATGTGTGTGTGTGTGTGTGTGTGTGTGTGTATTGTTTGATACATGAGACACTCGTCGATTTCGCTTCGTCCATTAAGGTTGCCGCTCGATGTCTCGAAACGAGATTCCTGTTTGCCGAGTGAATAATTCTCGGTTTGATATCGGCTAAGCTCTCCAGCAGTTTATTCTGTCTTATATCATCCTGACCGAGGGAGCGAGGGCAGAGACGAAACGATCATTTTGCTGTTTACTCTCAATTAGTGCGCCAACTCGGCACAAATACACGACTATATATAGGATTTAATAAAAGTCATATAAATATTTAAGTAATTAAAAATAAATGAAGGCACGTGAATTTAACGACTTTTGAATTAAGATATGTGATAGTTGAGTTGCAAGCTCATTACTGAATTGAACATTACATTGAAAAAGAATATGGTTGAAGAAATTAGAAATTTGATACATTCAATGTATCTATCAAAAAATGGACGAATCAGAATTCTTATCAGAATTACCAAATAAGTATGATTAATTTTCTTTTATTTTTACCAGAATTGTTGATCGAATAATTCTTTTCTATTAAATTAAATAAAATACTCAATTATTAAAATAAAAAAATTCTGTTTTTTCTCCGTTTATTTGTACTTTTTATAACGGGTGAGAATATTTTCCCTACAAACACAATTTTTTTTTATTGAATACTTATTATTTATTATTATTTACGCACGCAGAACCGGTAACTTGAATTTAAATATTTTCTGCATATTTATTCATAACTATACTCTCGAATCGATTTGAAGGCAAGGTAAGCATCATAGTATATGTAGCAGTTCCGATATGTTTTGAGAGCTTTACGGAGATGCGCAGCAACTTATCAATAAATAATAACATCTATATAAAACCACGCTACACCGCCCCGGTCAATGTACATGACATTATCATAACATTATTTTGTAATGTATGCCGCTATAAAATATGTCATATTTAATAGCTTATCAATTAAACATTGCGATACGTGTAGGTATCTGTGAGTGTCAATTATAATCCAGAAGATATGGCGTTAATACGCAATGCGATTTTAATATAACTAGTTCATTTTTGCAAAAATCACTTCACAACATTTACTTCGCTCGCTTCAAATAAATATTAAAATATTTTTTTAATACAGTTGATGTAATAAGACAAATGTAGCATTCTTCTGGATGCGCTTGATCTGGATGCGCTTGGAAAATGCATTTGATCTTAAATTTGTTTACCTGCAGGCAAAAACTACACTGAAAAAATATTTAGTCTTATCATAACGTTTATTTATTTATTTTTTTTTTCAAGAATAATGTACACTTAAAATAAAATATGAAATTTTGTGAAAGCAAGACGGAAAATTTTAATGCAATTTAGTACAAAAACAAAAAACAAATTTATGACCTTACACCTATGGAAAGTGCGTTTGGGGGCGTCAAATTTGATTGGCTGTTTCCAATATTGCTACTGCCATTATGCACAATGTTACACTTCTTTTCTTACATCATAATATAGTCGACGTTCTCTTATTCGTGGGAGTTATGTATATACAATATATGATCATGTGTGTATATGTGTCAAAGTTATGTATTCAAAAACTGTAAACAAAAAAGCCGCAAATACAGAATCCACGAATAATATGAAATGATTAAATGTATGGTAGTATATAATGTTTCAAGAAAAATTTACTTAAACAAAAAATCTAAGAAAGACACCATTATTTTCATTTGTAATGTAGTAGTAGTATATATTGTGTTTATTATATCAATATTAAATCACATGCATAAATTTTCAAGTACTTTTCTCTTATACTAAAGTTTCTAGCTCTTTTCTAAACACGCAGTATTCGTTCGTATAATTTCTAGAGCGGACTAAATTGTTTTAACGTACAAAGTATAAAACTTTTATATAAAACAGGTGTTATGAATCCAAACGTTGATGAACGTGTTGGTACGATGCCAAAAGCTGATAATAAAACTAAATTTCCAACTTTTTTGTTTTTTATATGAAATCGTGCAATTCGCATTATTCTCTATATTTTAAGTATAAAAAAAAAGGATTTATAATTCTATGTAATCAATAAAAAAATGCACTTGTTGGAAAAAAGACAGCAATAATCAAAATAATCGTGTGGAATGATTTATTCTGCGAATATTGAAATATCTATCGCAAATAAAGAAATGTAGTCACAAATATGTCGACCACGAATAGCAAATCCGCGGATAATAGGAGTGTCGACTGTATATCAAAGCCTATTTTTTTCGAGAATCACGTGGTGTCAAATAATATTTAAAATCACCTTTTTCGATATTTTCGAGTCGACAAAGCTTGTATCCGCGGTTGCCCTCGCTGCGAGCGGGAAAAAAAAAACCAAAAAAGGATGATTGCTCTTTCGGTGTAGAGTGAGAGAGGATGGTCTGTCACCGTGATAAATTCACCACCTCCAATCCTCGTAGCCATGGAAAATATTTCTATCGACTAGGGAGATCGCGCGTAGGGTAGGGACACGGGAGAAGCGAAAGAGAAGAAGAAAAATAGAGGAAGAAACGCAACGTTGGCCCGCGGCGCGACGCGACGGGGCCACATCGAAGGGGGATGCAACCCCCAAAAGATAGAAACGCATTGGGTGAAAGATACCTCGCGCCTCCCGACGGCCGGATTCGCAAACTGGTTTCTGGCGTTTCGTTATATGGCGAAACGCCACGTCTGGAGGGTCGGTAGCAGAGGATGGGTGAGATAGTCGAGAGATAGAAAGGGGCGGTTTTGCTACCCTGCCGTATTGCGACGTTGTGTATATGATTGTGCAACTGTGCACAAGAGAGGGAGAGAGAGAGAGAGAGAGAGAGAGAGAGAGGACGGAAAGGAGGAAGAGCGGTATGCAACCTGGGTACATCGGGATAGCGGAGGGGAGAGTCAGGACTCTGAAGGGGTTGCGCGAGTGGGCCCGTTGGTGGCAGGGGTAGCTATAAAATACAATTTCAGGGGTGTCGGTTTAATACCACGCATACCGCGCAAATATTTCATCTATTATCTACATTTCGTAGATACGTAGGCATTCGCTGGGCGGCGTACAGCAGGGTTGTAACGGGGATGCACGCGGAGTAAAGGGATGTGTGTGTGTGTGTGTGTGTGTGTGTGTGTGTGTGTGTGTGTGTGTGTGTGTGTGTGTGTGTGTGTGTGTGTGGGTGTGTGTGTGTGTGTACTGCGTACAGGGTGCGTATATCCCTCCGGTAGT
>Ga0157364_1005732_pt1 | contig 12683 bp, 8 predicted proteins | sample AttsexASBM2_FD_111476 | JGI IMG/M metagenome (GOLD analysis project Ga0157364, IMG submission 111476) | Fungus gardens microbial communities from leaf cutter ant in Ribeirão Preto, State of São Paulo, Brazil - Atta sexdens ASBM2 | ecosystem: Host-associated > Fungi > Mycelium > Unclassified ... | reverse complement strand
TAAAGTTATTGTTCATTATTGCGTAATAAATAAATATAATAAATAACTATTATAATATTATTTATACTTATATTATAGAGCCGAACTCAATTTCTCGAGATATATTTTCGCATGTGTCTTTCTAACATCCGTAATGTTGCGTAGAAATATATTTCGTGAATTCGTTTTTTTAATCATGAATTATAATTAATTCACAAATAATTATTATTGACATCATATAACATTTTCTGCATAATTAAAATAATTATATTAATATTAATATACAGGAATTTTGTATCACCTGACAAATTCTTTTAAATTATTTTTAACTTAGCCTCTCAGTGCAAATGCATTCTCAGATCTTCGAAAATATATTTCAATTTCGCGAATCTATTTTTAAAAATTTCATTATCAACTCCACGCATAGCGTGATTCACGAATATAGTACACAGGAAAATGGAGTAGGTATAATCTATCGGAAAAGGGGGGAAAAAATACCGCAGCCCTTTACCCTGCCATACGCACGCCACGATCTCGTCTCGGCGTATCATGCCGCTCGGCTGCTCCTGCGAATTGATTCTTCTCCTCTCTTCGCCGAGGAGAGAGAGCAGATCCATCTCTCGCGAGTGCCGGGCACAGGAGAACAGCCGGCACGTGACGCAAAAATCCTTCGGACGTGACTCGCCATCCTGTATTCCAGTCAGGAATAGATAAGAAATCCCTCCTCTTCCCACTCCCATCTCTATTCTCCTCCTCCTCTTTCTCTCCTCCCGCGAAAGCCGACACGGCAATAATTATGCAAGGAATATCACGGCGCGCGCGCGCCGTGCGCTGCTCGCATAGCAAGTGGACCACGTTTTCCCGTTACAGCTACAGAGTGACCCGCAAGTTTTTCCCTGGGATGATTTATCGGGATGAAGGTGGTTCCCCCGTGTCATCCTGCTCTTCCCATCTGTCCCACTATTTTCACATCTGCGAGGGAGTAGATTCGTTAGCTTCGCGAACAGTCTGATAATGTCAAAACGACTCACGCTCCTACTCTAGAAGTTTTTCTCGTCGTGACAAACAAGTTTATGAATTTAATTGAATGAAGAGCTGCTAGTTAATTAAAACGAATCTGCTGCACTCTTGATAACATGTATATATAATTACTTAATACAAAAAAAATTTTAATGTTTCTAAAACAATGAGCGTGCGATTATGCGCTGCGATGAAACGTTGCGCCTTGACGAAGTGTTGACGACATCGTCGTTGCTAGAAGTTCGAGAGAATCGAGGACCGACAACCGATCGCTCGATGTCTTTTTTTCTACTTGCGGCAAAGTCATAAATTCTTGCGTCAAACTTCGACCGATAAAGAATTCCTTACGATGTTATCCGCGGAAAATTTCCTTTAACGTGGCGTTGATGCGAACGCTCGCTCCTTTCGAGGAATTTTAAAGAGCGAAGATTATCGATGGGCTTTTCTTTATGCGAGGAAACTTTCCTGTAACAAATGTAGGTGAAAAAGAAGATTCGATTGATTCCAAATCAGACCTAAAGAGTAATTATTCGACATAATGAAACTGCGATAGAATAAGCCCAATTTGTAAGTTCATTGAAATTCGTTGTAACAAAAGTTTCTTCAGCTCCATTTCTTTTCTCGATTATAACTTTGATAAAAAGTATTAAGTATCATTTAATTTTTCTTCCAAAAATACTAAAAGCTAAATGGGAGCTGATGTGTGCTAACAACATTCTTAATTTTTACTAAAGCCGGGATGTCAAAATGATCTCGTTTAACGTAGTCATGTAGCTCTCTGATATAAAATTTTAAACAAGCGACGTAAAAATAATGGCATTGCACGCGATTACGAAAATATCGTTGACATTAAATGGCAGGGTAAAAAGACACGACTAAACGTCTTCTCAAGCAGACGGGAACAAACTTCGCACACGTTATTTCGTGGCGCCGGGTCGGCCTCCTCCTTAAAGTTATCCAAACATCTATTTCACGGGAAGTTTCAGCGACAGTCGCGCTGAAGTAGCAGAAATTCTCTTCGCCGGCCTCTCTCGACTAACTTTTATAATAATTTCATCGCGTCTGCATATTCGATGTTCTATCGACAACTCCATATTCTAGCAATGAATTTCTAAGGTGCAATGTGCAGATATTCAATGCGAGTTATAGCAGATGTCAATAAATATTCTTGCATATATTTTAGGCAGCGTAATGGATTTATTAAATGATACATTTAGGATGAAGAAATTTAAGTAATGCAGTCACATGCCGTTCGTATAATATGTAATAAATGTTAGATATGTATAACATTTAATATCATATCAAAATATAATAATGTATGCCATTAGTTTCGAATAAAAGATATGTCGCCGTAGGCACGTTAATAATAATTGTGTGCCGTTTACGTAACAGATGTTATAGATACATATTTAAATATCTATTATATTGTACGTATCGTATATTAGAATACATTATCATATATTTTATTAGTTTCGAATGGAAAACATCTTTCTTATTGTAGACACGTTAATAATATAATAATATATCTTTTTGACTTCGCAATAACTCTAAAAATATATTTCATTATAGAGATATTTAATATTAAAAATTAGATTTTTGTGAATTTCGCTTCAGAAATCTTGTTTTTTAGTAATTTTAAGTGAATTTTGCTACGACAAAGATTTCATCTAAGAGTTAGTTAGCACCAAGACATTTAAAATTAAAATTTGGAAAGTTGGGATAAACGATGAGCTCCTATTTTCGCTAAAGGAAACTGCATATTCATCAAAGAACTTGTCATTAAAATTTCATGCGGTGTGGAAAATAAAACTTTAATATATTATTTTAATAAATATTCGTTACACTTATAATCTTACTAAAATAATAATAATATTACATTATATTATTTTCGTTACTCAAAAAATTAAATGTATGTCATAATATAAAGTACGAAAGTTATAAAAACTATATATTTCGTTTTACAGAGAGAATCAAGCTTCAACTGTTGTCGTTTTCTGGAACAGCGAGAGAAGTATCATATCACGGAATTTTTCACCCTCGCCTGCAGTCAAGTTGTAAACGTTTACGTTTTCTCCGAGAGATAGAGAGTCCATGCTCTGTGTTACTAACGTGTTTCACGAAGCACTCGTGTGATCCTTTCGTGGATCGAGGTTAACGCGAAGTAAGACGACTCCCGGAGGATAATGTTCGCCGTATCGGATTTACCGAGCTGTCGTCGGTACTTACGTTACGCCCGAACATCATTCGTAGCGAGCCGTAAGGCGATTTAGTTACAGCCTCCCTTACTTCATACTTTCCGGACGGATGCTTCACGATGCTTTTAGGTTCGGCACTTTGGTAAAGACATTACGTCGGCAATAATTACTGAAGTTCGTATTTCCGCCGACCTACCCCCGAAGCGGATCGAGTCATTTTCAAATGACACTATCGTCCCTATTGAAGAAATCTCGCGTTAAATATTTTTAAGGATATTTCTTGTAGTATGAGAAATTATACGTTCGAATTGCAATCAATACAAATCAATTTAAATTTAATTTTTTACAATTTTTTAAAAATATTAATAAATAAAAAAATCATTAAAATGGAAAGATTTATTATTTATAATATGAATGAATATAAAAATAAAAACAAATGTCATCATGAGACATCATCACAGATGATTTATATTATATCAGTTTAATTTCTTCTACACTATTTCTATACTGTTGATATCTAATTATCTATTAAATAATGCGTTAGAAAAATTACGCAAAATTTGCATCATTTTATTAAAGATGTTTCTCAAACTTTTTCGTCATTATCTGATTATTAAATATTTGTTTAATAATCTAATTAAATAAAAGGCGTGTTGATTGAAAAGAGTTGATGAAATCCTTAAATGCGATGCTGTAATTCATTTTAAATATATAATAGTATGTGAGCTTCGATTTCTTGAATAATGGTAGAGTCCCGGAAACTGATATTCAGTGCCGACTTTGAACAATTTTCTGGAGAGTAAAGTTTCCATTCTTATGCCGATTTCTAACTTTCATTCAATGAGAAGATAATATAGAATCATGGGAAACTTTTCCGTTTACATTGTGAGCAGTAGTAACAAAAAATGAATATGGCAAACAAGCCAAGAATTTTTCAAATAAAGAAAAAAAATAAATGACGCATTATACAGTTTTTTAGCCATAAATAAACAAATTCATTGCATATTTATTTCAAATAATAAATCCTTTTATGTAATTGAAAAAATAACTGTATATTATTAAAGATTCTTTCAGTCTTTACGGAAAAGAATTCCATACGAGAAAAAAATTCCATACATTCACTATGTTCAACAAAGCGTAAGCTCCTTTAATAATTAATATTTTAATTATAGTTTATTTTTCCTTAATTATATTTATAATTGTCTTTGCGCATCTACTATGCGCATCTACTATTCATGAGATAAATTATGTTATCGTAATGACTCGAACTGATTTTTTAATTTTACCTCAAATAGATATAATGACCAAAAAGTTTTTTTCGTGCAAATTTTTCTTGTAAAATTTTTGTTAAATATTAATTTTAATCTTGTAAAAAAAATCGATTGTACTACAATATTGTATATGTATGCATACATATTTGGAATTTATTATGAACTAAAATATCCGAATTTTATCCATTGTTATGTCACGGTGTTCTCGATTAAAATGCGAGGGACCATTGTATGTTAAGCTTCGCATTTATCCTGCTTTGTCACTTTATCGTCGATTTTGATTCTAGTATTCTGCAGAATAATACCGAAATAGTGTTGTTTTATCGACTGTTTATTTCAGAGATTTATCTTGTCGAGTAGGATAACTATCGGTTATCACAGTCCAGCAGTGTTTCATAATGAATTATTTCGTTTCCTATTATAAATATATTATAAATATATAACAATTAGCAGACTTCAATTGCAATTTAAGATATTTCAGTATACATATGTTCAAAAGATATTTGCAGTTTTTTAAAATAATGCCAAGAGATGAACAATTCTAAATAAATCAATATATTTAAAAAATATTTCTTTTTTTTTTCCAAAACAAAGATAATGAAATTTTAAATAGAACGGACAATTTTCGAAATAACGCTGAACTATATATACTATTCGAACAGAATAATTTAAAAGGTATCTTTGAAATCAATCGGAGAATGGACATTTAATTTGGTTAAAACCACTCCACTTTTCAAATGAAATGGATTACATATTAAACTCTTATAACAAAAATAAATCGGTAAGACTTTTAAAATAATTTTCAGATACAATAACGAAAAATTATGATATAGATTATATTTTATGTTACTTTTAATTGATATTAGCTGGATATTACTATTACTATTACTATTACAACAGCAGAAATAAATCTGCAGTAAAAGACTTTTACGATCGATCGATGAATATATCGATTATCCTGAAACTTTTATATTAAATTTGAATGCTATCAGGGTTAAAGCCTCAAAATCCCGGCGTGACCGGTAACACGGTATATCCAGTGTCGGCCGGTGATGGGTGGGCGCGAATTAGCACGATTAAGATGCTATCGCATCCGAGTGGACAGGAGATGCTCGGGGAAGGATCCGCCGGGGCGTGAAGGGTAGGCACCGCAACGGAGGGTGGGTGTCCCGACCTCAAAGTAACTGGCAAGTGGAACGTTCGCGGTTGCAGTCCCGTGTGGGTATATCCTATGGGTCGCGACAGTGGTGGCAGTGGTGGCAGCCGAGGGATGATGGTGCACGGGGCGAGCGTGTTGTCCCGGATTACGGGCGATGGTGTGGCCGGGGGACCCGGCTCGACTCTCTTGATGCTGAGTTACGTTCTATTCTATATCCCTCGAAGCTATTACACACGCTGCACGTCCCCATAAATACGACGATACCGGAATCGTCCTCGTTATCCCGCCAGTCTGTTGAAGCGTATCCATCAAAGTATCGCTTCCTGATCCTGCACTTGATAATGGAAATCGATGGAATAATTTTCGAGACTGATTTCAAGGAGGATAATCCTGTTAATGATCTACTATTGAAAATATTGTTTAACCAGACACACACACACACACACACAAGTTATTGTTTTTGTTACAATTAAATATAAATATAAATTATTATATTAAATATTATTTAATAAATCAAAGATACTCTCGACGATAAAATTATGGATAAATAAAATAATAAAAAGAATGATAGTTTTTCCTTTGTTAAAATATAAAGATATGCATATGCGAGTTTGCAAATTTAGGTATGCTTTCAGTTATTATCGACGCGAGGTTCAATATAAAGCAGCATTGCAATGTGTAATTATTGGTATAATATTTACCACGCACACACTTGCACACGCATGCTTTTGGAAGTCGTGGATTTGTGCAAATATCGAAATTACGGTCGCGATATAATCATTATATTACTGCAGTTATCCCAATACTATTAATCAGATGAAAATCCGAAATCGAGTCGTGATCTAACCACTTTACAGTCGATCTACTGCGAAATTCAAAGAATAAAAACACTAAATCAATATCAACAAATTACTGTCCGCAGTTATTTTGCTCTGCAAAGTTTAATTTTAATATTGTAATTACCGGGGAAAATGTTTTCTGTATATAATAATTGCTTTTATTATTTATTAAGCGTTATAATATTGTTAAGAATTTCCTTAAAGCCATTAAAAATAGATTTCTTTTTTTTTTTAATCAATAAATTTGTTACAAAATTTACAAAAAAAATTAGTTACAAAAGTAAATTTACAAAAAAACTTTAAATTCAATGTTTTTTGGAAAATTCGTGTTTTTGTATGAACGTAAAGTTTCTTTCATGTATCCATGTGATATTGTCATCTGGTTTCGCACAAAAGTCGCAGAACGTATTCAGGCGTATTCAGACGAAAGGGTTATCTTGGCTCGAGAGCATAGGTCCCGAAGTCAAAAGGTTGCGGTCCGAGGACAATACAGAAGAGATAGTGACACCATCGATAGCGCCTGTTAGGTTTTGTATTTGTCGGTTATCGTCGACGCGTTCGGAAAGGGTCACACGATAGGAACGACCGGAAAGTGCAACCACGTGCTCGTTAGCTACCGTACATGTCGACAAACTTCAATTATAGGACGGCGGAGTTTCCTGTAGGACATTGACGCGCGTGAACTTACAGAGACTCCGCAACGTGTTTGATTCGTCTAATATGAAATCGGTACGTATTTTTATTATCATATATTCAAAATAATTATTAGATATTATATACACTCTGCAAAGTTGATTTCATTTTAATTCAGTTGTACTCTCTAAACTTCTTGGAAATTTCACTCTAAGAAATATTTTCCTTTGGAGTAAATCTCTTCACTTCAAAAAAGAATGAAAATCTGTCACTTTTATTCAAGAGTATAAATTGTGCACTCTTTTTCAATAATAGCAATATTTTAATTCTTTTGGAGTGAGATTTTATTCTAAGAAATTTAGGGAGGTATGAAACTTTATAAACATGGAAATTTTTGTATAATATATCTTACTCATTTAATACTACTAAATTTAAATACACATAATTATAATTTGTACATTAAAATAAAAATTATTACTCTTTTCTCTTCTTCTATTTCCTTCTTTTTTTCTTTATGTCTAATTGTATATCATATTTTCTCCACGTTTTCGTAAGATGTATTATAATAAATGTATTCTATTAAATAAGTGTATATTATATTAACTTTAATAAAATTAGATATTAAATTTAAATATCTTATATTCAATATTACTAATACATGTATATATATTCTACTGAATTTAATCCAATTGTATAAAATGTTGTTTTATAAACATATTTTTTAAATAAAAACTTTAATATAATTTATTTTATTCAATATTACTAAATTTATACAGATATGCACATAATCGTTATAATTTATTAAAATAAAAATTATTCTTTTTTCTCTTTTTATTTCCCTTCTCTCTTATTTACATCTAAAATAGTTGCGATTTAGTAAGATGCATTACGATAAGTGTATAATATTAAAGACTTATAAGAATCAAGGCACGAATTGAGATATGTTTAATGTGGAACGTTTCCAATCGTGCGCTTTGATTTCAGTAACGAGAAAATAATGTAAAAGTTAGACGGCCTTCTCCACTGTACGCACTATGTCACGGTCACGCTTTTTACGCTGATGAATCGACAAGCTCTGGGAATTTATAGGACCGAACTAGAGCGCATATCGATACGTCCATTCGCGCGATCAATCGGACCCGCAATATTATCGAGATGTACGATTGCGATCGACAGCTACACATATCGTGACGACTGCGCAGCGCGACTCGGCGAAATTTAATTTCGAATAATAATCTGCGGTCGCGCATGACGGAAAAGTATGAGAATATTACCGATATTACATTATCACTGAAATTTCATTCCAGCAATAATATCGCGGTCACCAATGGAAAAGTGAGAATGTTACTGATATTGTATTGTCCGTTGGAATTTAATTTTGACAATAATCCCGTCATCACGATGTACAGCCAAAAATATACGGCCAATATTAAAACGTTGACAGCGGTCAGTACCACAAGAAATTTAGCGTAATAATAAATAGCGATATCCATTATAATCGTGCGTTTATTATTAACATTAATATCTACTACATACTACATTTTACATTATTAGCAATGTGACGAACGTGTATCTATGTAGGTTTACTTTTGAACAAGATATATTCATTTATTTCAATTCCACATATGTTGCAAAAGCTTTTCATTCTTCATATTTTTATAAATTATTATCTTCAAATTAAAGGTTATTTATAAATATACCTCGTGATAAACTACGAATATTCGTTATGCTATTTAATTCCATGACTGCTTTTTTGAAAACTTATTGAGGGACCGCTTTGTTATATGATAAATCGATAGATATTCAATCACGCTATTACACACCGCCGAGCAGCTCGAATGCGCGCGAAATTGATGAAAATACACGGCGCGAAATCGCATTTCAGTTAAAACCCATCGGCTCTTACGCGCGCTGTAAATATGCGTGATACCGGTAATTATTTCGTTCTCTCGGTGCACCCTTCGTCGGCCGGAAATCCGCTGCAGTTAATGCGAACAATAAAACCAGTCAATTCGACTGCCGTAATAATATTTGAGGCCCGAAAACGTGTCGACCAACTCAATTTGCCGGCAATTCGTCGATCGCTGTCGTCCGCGATAATCCATGAACGTCATAACTTTTACGAATTTAAAAATCATTACGAACGTGCAACTGAGCGCGATAATGAACTTTTACACGGGACATCTCAAAAACTGTCGAAATATTTTTCGCGATTATTTTCCAGCGATAACAAACGTATATGAAGTTGAATAAACTGAAGATACGCACCTTTTGAACTGCAGAATACAATGTTATATGTGAAAAAAAAAACGCTTTGCACTAAGAGGAATTCTAGTATAAGAAGCATTCTCTCACTAATCAGATTTTCATTACAAGAAATCCAAATTTAATTAATGAGATGTACAGATGACAAATGTACTTATACCAATGAAAATTAATAAATCATTTTCCATGGCGGCGAAGAGATCAAACAGCATAAATTCAAAGCCACTAAATTCTCAATTTAACTCTTGTACAGTACTCTCATGGTATTATTGGACTTGAATTCGACGGTACTTGAACGAAATTTCATTTGGCTAGGATAACCATTAATTATGCACACATATTAAATGGTGGGCAGTATATTTCAGTCTTCACATTAGCCACTTGATCATGATAGCGGAAACATTTAATCAATTTATTTAACTTATTAACAAATGAATATTAAATAATATCCAAAGAGTGATTATAAAAATAAAAAGAAAAGATAATTTCAATATTTCAACGGCAAGGAAATCTTAATAAAAAAATGTAAGAAATATCAAATAATTATTAATGCTACTTCTCGATACAAAATCTTCCATAAAATGTTAAACAATATTTAAAGGCGTAAAAGAATAATAATTACGAGTTCATACATTTATGCATGCAACTAAAAATAAGAAAGAACTTTCTATTTCCAGTAATGAGAATTTAATCTTCTTTTATACGTAATAATGTAACGAAAATCCGTAATGTTCCGTTACACTATCTTCTCAGTATACTGATTTTGGAATTTTTGACAATGTCGATATCGTTATCTACATTATGATTATGCGAATATTAATATATTGCATGTGGTAAAAGCGACAATGTAATAATATCGACTATTACTGAGAGTTATAGAATCAAAGTATTGAATTTATTTAAAACTAGCTATCGCTACATCAATTTTATGTACAAGTGAATGAAGTTATCTAGCGCTGAGTTATGCCTTCAGTGATTATAGGAAATCCAATCTGTCGTGTTAAAAACTAAAATAAATGGAGACAAGTTCTTAAAAATTCTGTCTTTTATATATCAATTTAGATTTCCAATTTAGGTCAATATTATAGAGAGAGAGAGAGAGAGCAAGAAAGAGCGTAATAAATGATTTCAATTTTTATGCAGTTTTGTATTAGCATTTTGTTTATTATATTTTACTTGGATACGAGGAGACATTTCAAACAATACAAAGTCTAAAATTGTGACATAAGGCATCTTTAAGTCGTCCTTTAAAAACGTCTCACAATTTGATTTTAGATACTTTTTATTATCTGGGATACACACAATTAGATTACAAATCTACTCTTACCATTTCAATATTGATTGTGTGCTTATCCTTTCTTTTGTTTATTAAGTTAATTAGATTATTTATATTTATAAAGATCTATTATAAATATTTTGCCATTAAAAGTGTGAAATGTATGCAAAATTTGTTACATTAATTAAGAATAGTCTATTTCCTTGTATGTAAAATTTACGTATCAATAGCAATATTGTATTACTTAAGATTGATAACGTTTCGATTGATACGGTTAAAGGTACAGGTTCCGTTATTAAAAGTTTTCTCATAGCAGCATTCATAAAACGTTAACTTCGTACCCGCCAAAGTATCATAACATGTGGGTCCGTTGAAGCACGCGGCAAAACTTTCCACGTGAATATCGAAGATATTCGCTATTCAGACTCCACTTGAACCGGTCAAGTATACCGCTCGGATTCGCGGGCTGCGTATGGAGTGGGTGAATTTCCGACGGGCGCAGCACGGTGTGGGATTTAAACTGTCTGCGAAGTTGGCTCTCCCGCTCCCTTTTCCAATCCTTCGCCCTTTATCGTCGACTCCGCGAGCATCGTTTTCATCCCTTTCTCATCGGTGAGGGATGCTGTATTTGGTTGCGTACATCTATATATCTCTTCTCCCCTCCCCTCCCTCCCTCCTCTCTCTCTCTCTCTCTCTCTCACTTATTGTGAATGTGCACGCGCGAGCCAATCACCACAGACAAAACTCACCCCGGCATGTATGTCAAACTGCGGTGGGGTGCTTGTGCAGCGTTTATGTGCGCATGCATGCCCATCGTTAAAACCGGATGACCCACGAAATATCGGGGTGGCTGGAGTAAACGCGATTACCGTCGATATCCTCAAATCGTTACGCCCCCAGCAGGATTATAGAATTCATTTATTGCACAACGAGTGTATTTGTTATTTGCGCAGCGTTCGTATCGTCGCGATGCTAATTTCAATTAAATGAATTCCACAAGACGATAAATTTAGTTCAAAATTCCTTTTCGTGCTACTCTGCGATCCAATTTCGCGACTATGCATCTCAATCTGGAATAGATGGATATCACTATGTTGCTAGTTCTAGACTATATTAGAGTACTCTGTAACGCATGAATATACCATTAATACGCCTGTAACGAGCGAGCAAGCGAGCGAGCAAACGGCTTTGCGATAACGTTGCAGCAAGATCCCTCCAATATGACCAGCGGCGATACATCGATTATGTGAACTCGCAAATTGCGAGCGTGTGTCTCTAATACGCTCTCGCCCTTCTCCCCCTTCTCTCTCTCTCTCTCTCTCTCTCTCTCTCTCTCTCTCTGTCTCTCTCTCTCTCGCTTTATTAAACTCTTGAAATTACATTCCGCAGCGCGTGAGCTTGATAACGATGTCTCGTTTTTCGAGCCAACGAAGCAGTTCCTCATCGAGCGTACGATTTGCCGGTCGATAACTAATTAGTGCCGCGCGAGATTTTTAAGCTGTCACAACTGGCGCGGAAGATTTCTCATTAGAATGATGGTTATGTTCTCTCCAACGTTTCAAATGATATTTAAATCCTACTACCGAGATCTCCTCTCTCCACAGTGCAGATACTCGAGGCGCTTATACATCCTGAACTTACCTATTATCCCCTGGAAGTGACCCGTTAGCCGCTTACCAGCAAGTTATCCGCTTCCCAAGCTAATTTAGGCATGCGTTCTTAGCTTCTCGTTTCGTTTGTCGCTAAGAACTCTTTCCTGCTCATACTGACCTGCTGAAAAAAAGAACTACATTGAGTGTCCATGAGATTATTAATATATGTATTCAGATAGAAAGTTTGCTCTAAACTTATCAGAACTAATCTTGATTAATAGCGATAGATATTCGCAGCAATGTAAGATTTATTTTATGTATTTAAAATTTTATTCGTTTTCTATATTGTATTGCAATTTTTCTGTATGTCTATGAAATTGTATTTAAATAGCAAAGATCGTGTGCGCATTGCTCTATGTCAGTCTATCGGAATTAATCTTAATTAATAAATAAT
>Ga0157364_1005731_pt1 | contig 12684 bp, 3 predicted proteins | sample AttsexASBM2_FD_111476 | JGI IMG/M metagenome (GOLD analysis project Ga0157364, IMG submission 111476) | Fungus gardens microbial communities from leaf cutter ant in Ribeirão Preto, State of São Paulo, Brazil - Atta sexdens ASBM2 | ecosystem: Host-associated > Fungi > Mycelium > Unclassified ... | reverse complement strand
GGACCATGAGGATTAGTATATAAGGTAGAATACTTTGTACTAGGAACTCTATCGAGTTCTCTTGTGTTACTCATATACAAGAGTTGTTCTTTTGTCCAACCCTAAGGACCTAAGTTCATAACACTTAAGTCTTTTTAGGGTTAGACGAAAGAACAACTCTTGTATTGAGTAACACAAGAGAACTTGATAGAGAACTCTTCTACAAACTAGTCTACCTTATATAGTCCTACTGATGGTCCATGCTAAATACTGTACACTCTACTCTAAACAACCATGTGTAGTCCATGAGGCCAACATGTGGTGTTCATGTTGTATGACGTCATCTGTTCTCGAATTTTCTAATAAATTCTCCCAAGTCTCGTGATCTGTCTTGTGACTATGCCATCAGGTGACTGATGTGACAGTGTGACCAATCTACCCTAACCCTAGTTGTTCTAAAAATAGAAAATAGAAAAATAAATCAAGAAGAAAATAAAAAATGAAAAGAAAAATAAAATAAATCAAGTCTACCTTCTTCAATCTTGACAAGATTAGTATAGTACAGACTATGAGCCAAGTGTATATAAGATAGATATAGTGTACCTAGAAGCTCCATTAAGTTTTCTTGTGATAACCTAGTCCCAGATTCTATTCTTATTCCAACTCTAAGAAATTTGAATCGTAATATATATATTAATACCTTGTCTCAATTAACCCTACTACCACTATGATTCCAACTCAGGTTATCATCACATTCTTCTTGCCCACCCTTCTATTCCTATGGAAACAGACTATCAAAGCATACTAAAAGTTATAGGACAAGAAATAAAAGAGACTAATTACAAAGGAACTAAAACTAAAGAACAAATAAGAAGCAAGAATCCTAATTGGTCTTGAAAGGATTTTCATAGAAAAAAAGCCTAAATCCATCTTAGGAAAGATTAACCTTCTGAGGAACAAGAGAAAAACTTTATAAACTATTAGAGAAAGATATCTATTCATCTGTAGTAATTAAAGACTTCAAACTGTATATTAGTAAGTTTATTCATAATGATGGCCTAATCTACTTGAGGACTAGGAAGTTTGGAAGGACTAAAGATTACTCAGCAGAGTGGATAGCAAAAAGAATTAGAGAAAAGAGTAAGAAAAAGATAGTAGAGATTCTAAGAACTTGGGCCCACTAATCATATAGAAACAAGTACTTGATAGCAAGAGTTTAGAAGCTAAACCAACTCCTAGACCAAGAAGTAGTCTTGATCCTCAGGACTATAAAAATAAGAAGTCAATAGTTAGACATCAAAGCTTAACAGCTTTAGTTGACTCAGAATACACAAACTTCTATATCAGCCAAACATTTATTGAGAAAGAAAAAATCAATACCCAGAAGTATAAAAGCCCCATCCCATACTACAATGTGAATAGCACTCAGAACAAAGCAGAAACAATCATTAACTTTGTCAAAATAAAACTCAATATTGGAAACCACTTGTAGTAAATTTACTTAGTAGTAGTAGAACTAGAAAAGGTGAGTTTATTTCTAGGATATAACTAGCTTTAGAAGTATAATCCTGTTATTGACTGGAGCAAATCCATATTTTTACTAACAAGATGTTATATCTATTGTATAAGAATACATTAGAGAGAAGAGCCAAAAGAGATAAAAGAAATCTTTGATAGAGAGCAGGATAGAATACTGTTTGTAAACTTGAGAAAGAAGTAATTAGATGAGAGGAGAGTCTAGTAAGAACAAAACAAAACATTACTGATAATACAGAGAGAAAACAAGAAAAAGAAATAAAGAGAATACTTAGAGAGTATTAGAAATATTATAATACTATCTTTGACAAAATAATATTTGATAAACTTCCACTACAAAAACCTTGGAATTATACCATCAAAATTATTCTAGGAGCCCTATTAAGAGACTACAAAGCTTATTCCTTATCAGTGAAGAAACAGTAAGAATTCAATAAGTTTCTTAAAGAATATCTGAAAATAGAAAGAATCTGACCCACAAAATCTCCATATATAGCATCCTTCTTCTTTGTTAAAAAGAAAGATAGCCTCTTAAGACTAGTATAGAACTACTGATAACTGAATGAAGTCACAATTAAGAACAAATACTTCTTACTACTAATCCAAGAATTGATTAACAAGATAAAAGAAGCTAATTACTTTACCAAACTTAATATTTGATGGAGGTACAATAACATGAGAATTAGAGAAGATAATGAATAGAAGACAGCCTTCAGAATGAATTTGAACCTCTAGTGATGTACTTTAGATTATGCAACTCACTAGTAACCTTTTAGTTGATGATAGACTCTATGCTATAAGAACTCATAAATACAGAAAAGATTGTTGTTTTACTTATCAAGAATATAAATACTAGATCACCTTCATAGATGATGCAATACATTTTTGAGTAATCTATCATCTTAAAACCAAGTCTCAAGTATTTAAAGTATTTAAGTAATATAAAGTATAGGTAGAAAACTAATTGAGCAAGAAGATACTTAAACTTCAGAATAACAAGAAAGGAGAATACATGTTAAGTGCATTTCTTCAGTTTACAACTTAGCATAGTATACAAAGACAATACTCTACTCAAAATAAATCTCAATAAAATAGTCTTACTAAAAGAGCAAATTAGACTATGAGTAAATAAATAACAGTTATACTAGTAAAGTCTGAACTTATTCTTTCTAGAGCCACTGTCTAGTCTCAATGATTCATGTTTGGAATAGACTCCCAATGATTTTTCTCCTGAATATTACACTCTTTGAAGTTTTCTAAACATCTCATCTTAGAATCTGGAGATATATAGTATTTAGTACATCACATGACTATATGTACTACTCTCTATGGATGTGTTTTATGATTTTTAGTCATTTATAATTGTCTACAGTACACTGGATGAATTCTGAGTTATCAGAGTAAGCTTTAAGATTATCAGATAATTCATTGTACACTAATTTTAACATAACTTTGTAACTCATGTACATGATAAGTTGGAGTAGGTGTAGGAGAAGACTTTAGGAGTATTTTTCTGGTCATTGAATTCTAAGAAAAATTTTGTCTACAAGTAGGAGCTAAGAATAAGTTTTAGAATATAAAAGAAGAAGAAGAATACCAAGATAGATAAATTTGTGAAGAAAATAAATATTGTAGTAACACTTATGTGGAATTCATAAAAGAACTTGACAAAAAGTCCTTACTATTATTTATAGATATAGATAGTTTATATATACTGTTTATTATTAGTGTAATAAGTATCATTATATAGGACATGTTATAGTTATATAAATAAATTAAAATAAAACAAAGTTTCCAGAGTAAGTGGTTTATAATAATATGTTAGAAATGATTTACACTTGTCAGAGATCTGTAGATGTAGCACTCAAATAGTAGGACTTGGCAAAAGTGAGTATGGAAGTGAGTTGGAAGTAGAATACTACATAAATAACAACCTTGGCTTTAACTGAAAGATATTGTATCTAGCTTAGCTTTATTATATAGTTATAATTTAGGAAGAGATGTTTGGATGTGGACTGAGAACAAGTATGGCACTTAATCCAAGCTAATTATCAGACTAAAGAACTATATATAACAGTCATAGTTCTTAAATACAAGAAGAGACTTTTTAATAATAAGATACTGCATATACTCTGGGTTTGTTAGGCACTGCAAAGGTTGTTGATTAGAACTCTATTGAATTGTTGTGGAATTGAGAGACTCTTGTCTATGGAGTGATAATGATTAGAATAGAGTGTAATCTATTCTAGAAGAAAATAAGTGAGTGTAGATGAGATTTGCATTATCTAGAACAGATAATAGATATAGTTGAGTTAGTATGTGATGCAATGAAAGCAAGATACAGCTAGTATTGAGAAAGAGGAGATGAAAAGTTATGTAGATAATCAATTAGAAAGAGCTAGTAAAGTATAAAATAGGAGAAAAGATACTATTATAAAATTGAGAAAATTATATCAGCAAATGTAGTGAAGTTAGAGCTGTCAGAATATGTAAAGATTTATATAGTAGTGAATATAAATAAGACAACAATATACAATAAATCAGAAGAAAATCTTATCTTATTTAGAGAAAACTATGAAAGTAGAGAAGTATAAGGTAGAAGATATTGAATGAAAATATATGAAAAAGTATCTGGTATAGTGAAAATATTATACAATGGATATAAATACATAGAAGGGATTGAAAAATACAAAAGAAACAGTAAAATAATTTGAAAAGAAGTATAAAGAGAAGAAGGTAAAGAGAATCAATTTGTTACAAATACTTGAAGAAAAAGAAAGGAAGTCTAATAGATAAAGGTTACTAGTAAAGTACAACAAAGCTGTTGTATAGATAGAAAAATGGAAGGTTTGAAGAAAAATACTTAAAGAAGCTAGAAAAAAACTAAAGTATGTAGAAAAAACAAAGTTTCTTTAGAAAATAAACCTTAAAGAGATAGTATTGTTGTGACTATCTGAACACAATTATTCTTTGGTTATGTTAATGTTGTTCTACCAAATTAAAATATACTTGAGTAGTATTCAGAATAGTTATTGTCTCTAGAAGTTCTCATTCTACTCTTTTAGGATTTTTCTAAAGATTGTAAACTCTGTATACTATATGGATTTTGCTCAGTTGTTCTAATAGTATAAGTTAGATAGTTATACTATATGCCTTATTCTGAAAATCTAAAACTAGCACCTTCTTCTAGTATTGGTAGTAATACATCTCATTATCTTTAGATAGATTATTTCTCTTAATTTTTTTAAGTATACTCTTTAAAATATATATAATAAATACAACAAGTAGAAATATAATATATAATCTAGCCACATTTGAACTACACAATCTAATTTTCATTTTTGTACTATCTTCTCAGAATCTATTTCTGGTGTTTTGGATCTGCTTGTTATTCTTTATTCTTGTGTAATAGGTTATCTTTAGAAGAAGATATTAATAAATTGGTGGAAGAAGTGAGTCAAAGATGTATCTTCAGTGCTTCTAATTCTTTTTAAGACATAGTGTAAAGTGTACTCTAATAGCTGAGGAAACAAAAGTTATTTATTATCTATATTCTAGATATTAGAGTTGGTCTTGGTTTTATTTTATTTTATTTTTATTTTATTTTATTTTTCTATTTATTTTATTTTTGATTTTGATTTTCACTTTTCTTTATTTTAAACTTAGATAAGAGAGTATGATAGTCATATATATCACAGTCACAGATCACATGATCATATGACATAAAGAAGATCATAGAAGGTTCTGGAATAGATAATATTATACAACATAGCAATAGCATGTTGGCCTTATAGAAAGTATATATACTTTAGAGTAGATTAATTATAGTGTATACACAAACTATAGTCTGTGATATATAAGACAAATTAGTTTGTAATGGAAACTCCATTAAGTTTTCTTATATTACTTAATACAAGAGTTATCTTTTGTTTTTACTCTAAGACTTAAGTTATAATACTACATATTACAGATAAGTAGAATACTTTATCTGTCTTTCAAGAGTTTGCTATGAACCTTGGTTACCAAGATATAAAATATATCTAATATAAGAGAACTATTAACTCTGATATCTATTAGTAATCCTGTAAAGTTTGATATTTCTATTATACTGCTGTTAGATGACTAGACAAAGTCCATGAGATTTTGTGGGATTTAGTAGTATCCAAAAAAACCTAAGTTTTATTAATAAAATATTTAAATACACCACTTACTTCTAGAAAGATCTAAGAGAACAGAGTAAGATTTCTAGAGATAACAGACATCTTATATAGCTATAGTACATATTACAATCTTTTAGATTAGCTTACTTTATGAGAAATGGTAAGAATAGCATGACTAGAAATATCCCTAATAGAAACATCTAGAATGCTAGCCTAAAAAGAAAGAAAGATTGCTATTAGTGATAGATAAGAGAAAGTTGGAATAATAAACAAGATTGCACCTGGTAGAGGTTAGCAACAGAGAATAGCTAGAGTTGACTGGATAAATACTATGAGATATATAGTAATGTTTGGTACTCTGGATATTACAAACTCAAGACCTTAGGGTTGGTTAAGCAAATGAATCTTATATTGGGTTAATATAAGAGAACTCAATAGAGAACTCTGTACAGGATTGTCTACCTTATATACTAAAACCCATGGTCCATGTGACTACTACTATGTGTTTGCCTTAAGGTCAACATGTGTTAAACATGTGGTTATAATATTATCTCTCTAGAATCTTCTATGTCCTTTCTTTGCTACCACATAACTTGTGACTGTTACTGTGATCATGACATGAGACAGTGTGACAGTGTGACAATTATATAATGCTAAACCCTATCCCCAGTTCCCAGAGTAAGAACTAAAAGAACAAAAAATAAAAAGAAAATAAAAAGAAAATTTTAAAAGAAATTTGGGTCCAAACTCTGTAAGTTTGACACTGGAAGAGAAGAGAACTTTGTAGACTTTAGAAGCAGTGTTGAGATTAAAAGAACAGGTCCACTTATAGTTGTTAGCTCTATTATCTATTTTCATAAACATAGTGTTTGTTATATCCACTCATCCATCTGCTTAGAAAATAAGAGAGATATGTAGGAAACATCTAAATTCACATTAGCAATTAACCACTAACTATAAGAAGGCCTACTATCTCACCAAAATTCAAGTCTGTAATATTATTGAGATCTATCATCAATTTCATGAATATCTTGTCTCTTAAGTCTTTAACTACAATCCTATTACAATCTTACTAGATCTTTACTTGCTTTCTCACTTCTTTGCTGTAATACTATAAACCTCCACTTGCTTTTTCTTGTCATGGTGCACTTAAACCCTTATATTTTATTTTGATCTATTTTTCTTAACTTGATTTCTCTTCTTTTCTTTTTCTTTTATTTCTTGGAAAATGAAGAGGTATGTAATTGTATTTATATAATGTAATATCATGGGTCTGAAACATAGTAGAAATAACTAAAACAATAATGTCAAGAGTATAGCTACAGTATGTTTATCTTGTAGTAATAGTATAGTAGACTTATAGATGATATATATAGTTTAGAATAAGACTTGTAATAGTAGTATATATATAGTGTAGGAATACATTAGGACTTCTTGTTAAGTTTTCTTATAATCCTTATAAGACTACTTAGTATACTATTGGTTATTTTGGTTAGTGGTTGCCACAATACCTTCTAACTATTAACACACTTCCTCCAGCTACTGGCTAATGAATTCTCACTATCTGACAATGTTCAAGATTATTATATTAAGGTTCTTAGCTATCTGACTCTATCATTCTATAATTAGGTTACTCAATGTTCTACCTGATGTTCTACTTGATTGGAATAAACTATTAGATATTTAGAGTAGTTATTATCTCTAGAGAATTCCATTTTATTCTCTTAGGATTTTTCTAAAGATGAGTTATATACTTAGTAACTGTGAGTAATAGAACTTAAAATTTTCCTAAAGATTATAAACTTCATATAACTCTGCAAACTTTAGTTAATTGCTAACACTCACTATGAACACTAGAAATATATCTCAAAAATTAGAAATCAAAGTAGAAACTAAGTTGTATTCATCTCTATTATAAATAGTACTCATCTCAATTTAAGTTGCATCCTTCTCTGCATAGATAACACTCAATACCTTCTAAGTTGTACTATTCTCTCAAGAATAATACTTAATCCATCTTAAGTTGTATCTTTTTCTACAAAAGTAGTGCTTAAATGTCCAGTTACTTGTTAAGCTATACAGAGATATTGACCTTACTCAATATAGAGATATTTCTAGTATTCTTATACTACCTTTATTTGAGTCTTATTTTCTGGACATATATTTTGTATTTAAGACTACTGGTTATACTATCCTAGCTAGCTTGTTAATTAACTAACATTGATATCAATCTCTGATGTCAACAGTAATGTACTTTCTATTTTCTAAACTCCTATTCTAACATCTTTAGATTATTCTCTGAAATAGAAACTAAGTGTCTATTAGTAGTACAATATATAAGTTGAAGCTAAGATCATTGAAGTCTGTATATAGTTTCTATGTTTTATCTGCTTTACTTTATACATTTTTCTATGGACTTTTCTTGCCAAGTATAAATTATGCTTAATAGACTATAAGAAACTTTTTCACTATGAGTTAAGTTATTTGTTTCTATTAAGCTCTATGAAATAACGAATAACTTAATCTACAATAATATTAGACATGGTTCATACCTCATTATCCAAGACCTATTAGTAAGCATTTGAAAGTCAAATTAGCAAGTATACATTATCTAGATATACAGATGTCAAAATAACCTTTGGCTCTAGCTTATGTACTACATTTCTACTGATTGCACTAGTTACATGTTTTAGAAGAGCTACTTAGAAAGACTTGTAAGGAATAAGTCTAGCAGAAGATGGTAATGTGTGTTGTTACCAATACTAGAAGATAGCATTAGTTTTGGTCAAATCTCAGAATAAGATTTACAGTATATATTTTACCTAAGATAGTTATTTAGAAATAGAGACTGTAAGTAAGTTATCCTGGATCTAAATAGTTCTCAGATATTAGAATAGAGATTTATGAAGTTGTTAAAAAGTACAGCAAGAAAGTTCAAAGTGAAATGGAGAAAGATGATTTATGCCAGATGAGAGTTGGAAGTATAGATGGGTTGGAAAGCATTATCTGTAAGTATTAAGTATAGTCCACACTTGAGAAAGCAAAAGTCCAAAGAAGATCTGTAGAGTTTGACAAGTATAAGAACTTATCAAAGCCTAATGTAAATCCAAACTTTTCAGAACAACCTTGGCCTCAACTTATGTGTTGTATTATAACAACCACTAATTGAAATGATCAATAGGGCACTAAGTAGTCTTATAAGATGAGAGTTTCATGGGAATCATAAGAGAACTTGATAAGAAGTTCCCAATGTATTGCTATCCTATTTATACTATAGATATATAGTCCAAACTAATGATAAATAACCCTATTCTGATATTCATATGTTAGCTATAAGGTGAATATACTATAGATGTTATGAGACGCTTTGGACACTAACAATTTTTATTTTATTTTATTTTATTTTTCTGATTTTATATTGATTTTGTTTTGTTTTGTTTTTGTTTTTGTTTTGGACGATGAAGAGGCATGTGACACCACAGTCACATGACATGTCACATGATGTGACGTCATAGGCCTAGAATGTGGTGGAAAGATTTAGAAAGATGATGTCAGGGCACATGTATACAATATGGTAGCCTTGAGTAGAGAATGAGACGGACATGAGGTTGTAGTATAAACATAAGAGCAGGCGTAATTATTAGTAGCACGGACCATGTGTACTTTGTATATATAGGACTCTAATTTAGTAGAGACTCCTTGTCAAGTTCTCTTGTGAAATTCCCACATTATATCCAATCTAAGAGATTTACTCGTCTGTGCTGTTATTTGTCATTGTGATAAGTGGTTGCCACAACAATAGACATGTATCTTGACATCATCCTTCTAGCATCTTCTCCTAAGTTCTAGGCTTATAACATAATATCATATGACATATTATGTGACTGTAGTTATGTACCTCTTTATTATCCAAGAAATTAAAGAAAAAAACAGAAAGAAAAAGAGAAATCAAATCAAAGAAAATAAATTAAAATTAAAATAAAATCCAAAAGTTAAAGTATACTATAATATGTTATGCCTTCTACTAGCCATGAGGTTGCAATTTCAGAGAAAGATCTTGAGAAGAGAAATTAGAAGTTATAGAAATAAGAGAAAGTATATCACTATTAACACTAGAGTTTGATATCAACTTTAGTTGACTATTAGGCTAGCTATTACAGAGTAACTATCAGTCTTAAATACATAAAGTAAACTAAAGAAATAGTTAAGTAAAGCTCCAAGCAGATATTTCAGTAGTGAAATAATAAAAGAAGTTTAGATTAGATAAAAGAAAACTTTGTATAAAAGTCTGAGTATTTGTAGAGTTATATAAGAGAGAAAACTTCATATAAAAGACTGAGTATTTATAGAGTTTGAGGAGAGATAACTTTACCATAGAAGATAGTGAAAAAAAATACAAATACCTATGAATTTTGATAAAAACAAGGCCAAATAACTACAGATTTTTAAGATAGAAATAAGTCTATTAAATAAAATAAAATACTAGCAGAGTTTTGGTGCAAATAAGGCCAAATAACTATATTGACAACAGACATAGTTTAGAGTTTAGACTGTGATAGTAGTTAGGATAAATGTGACTAGATTGGGATGTAACAAACAGAGCAGAAGTAAAGACTGGAAATAGATCAAGAAACTCTATTGTAGAGAACAAAGTGTTTATAAAAATTGAATACTATTCATGTAGAGAAAGATATAACTCAGAATGTAGTAAGTGTTATCTTTGTAGAAAAGGGTGAAACTTAGAAAATAGAATGAGTACTATTCATAATAGAAAGAAATATAACTTGGAGTTTGGTTTATAATACTTAATATTACTGTTTTAGTTAAAGATATAAATGATTGTTTCTTGATAGAAAAGCTCTACTACTAATTTGCATATACAGATAATTAGAGAGTTTTTAGCATGAAGCTTACACTAAGAATTGTTTTACAAGTAATCAAGTCAATATCTAGTTCAATAATAAGTAGTGTCTAAATATTGGTCTAAACTTGGTTAATGCCACTTACAATTGGTTGATCCAATTAGCTGGCTCTTCTTTACATTTAGGATCTAGCTTTTTTATTCAAGGATGATAATAAGCTATAATGACTATTACTGAGAGCAATAAAAAAGATAAAAGATATAAAACCTTATAGTGAGAAGTTGCAAATAAGAGAAATTGAGTTTTACTGTTAGTGACTATAAGTTGTGATAAATTATAGAGTTTAGAAGATTCCAAGTGTGGAATATACAAAAAGATCTTGACAGAGTTTCTATTAGATTTAGATATTTATACTAAGTACATTTATTTTGTGGATTATTTAATCTTAATTTGTTTATTAAACATGCTAAAATATATTGTCATATGACTAGTTATGTAATCATATAATACTTTATTTATATAAGTCTAAAATAAAAAAATAAAGATGAAGAAAATAAATAATTAGTTATAGCCAAGACAACTCATAACAATTGTATAACTATAACTTCTAACTCTTAGATTAATTTAGCTTCTTGAATTAATTTGTAATATTTTTTGAGTTCATATATCTATTTTCTGAAGTATACTAGCTTATCAATATATATAAGATAGATATTTCTATATTGAGCAAGAATATTCTTAATGAAGTATTAGAAGAATAAAAACAGCATTTATGATCTGATAAACAAAAATTTATAATACATGCTAGAAGCAGAACTCTCTTCAGCTAAGTATCTGTCTATGTATAGTAATATTTTCAAATATATAGTAGTAGAAATCTTGATTACTTTAACTATAAGCACCATAATACTTATAATAAAATATTTTCATTGGTTATAGAAGATGTAAGAGGACTAGCTCTTCCAAGACTTTTCTCTTCTATGTTTTTTGGCTGATATATGTTTTGTAATCTTTTTCCACATCTGCTCATCTAATTTTCTATACTTCAGACCCTTTTAAACTGTATACCAATACTTTTAACTATCCAAATATGTTATTTAACTTCTTTTTCTGCACTCCCTTGCTCTTCTGAAATACTCTGTAGTCTTCCAAAGTCTTTTAGTGTCATTTACTTATCTGCTTTTCCACACTCTAGGAGTATCTGCTAAGTATTCTAGCTCTCTTTTATTTTAGTTTCTCTATTCTGAACTATTTCTGATTACTTAAGTATCATCATTTCTTGCTTATGTAATTACAATTCTGACACATTAGAATAGATCTTAAAAGAATAGATATATATCAAGTTCAATATCTAGGATTATTACTATTGCTTTTGATTGTTGAATTCCAGTAGTTAAGAGTTAGTTGACTTGACTTAGTCTGAATGGGAATGCTGAGCCAAGATTTAGATTACTAAGCTAAGCCCTGTCAACCCTCTAACATACTTACTTATAAGCTGTTTAAAAAATATTCCAGAGAATAAGATCACTACAATGTTATAATTGCTATCTTACATTATACAGGTGTTTGTCTCATGTTTTCCATAACTTGAACATGTGTTGGGGTTCATTTTATCTTTCACTCATATTTAATATGCTTTACATCTTTCTTATGTTGTATTAGTTAGCATTTCATATAAAAGTAAAGACCTCTTCATGTTTTCCTCATTTCTTTCTTATTATTTCTCCAAGGATACTATTATATGCTGATTTTTAAAGCAAGATTGCTCTATAGTATCATTTGTCCACTCCTAACATACTATTCTAGAAATATACAACATGTGTCAGCCTTCCCTTATCTAGAGTCTTAGATAAACAAGTATATATAAAGGTAGACTAGTTATTGTCAATAAAGAGAGTCAGAATGATGCCCAGTTTGATAGGCTACCAGTTGTTCACACTGTGCATTGAAAGCCCTGCTGTTGAGGCTTTCCTTCCAACACTGATCTTGTAAGCAACATTTACCTTGTTCCAAAAATAAGCTTTTTTCAGTGGCTCTATTTGGAGAAAACCGGTTTGCAGGTATAATTAAGATTGGAGAAGAAATGGCAAGACTCGAGTAGAAAAGGAGAATAGCAAGGAATGCAGTTCTGGTAGATTGAGATGATC
>Ga0157364_1005730_pt1 | contig 12684 bp, 11 predicted proteins | sample AttsexASBM2_FD_111476 | JGI IMG/M metagenome (GOLD analysis project Ga0157364, IMG submission 111476) | Fungus gardens microbial communities from leaf cutter ant in Ribeirão Preto, State of São Paulo, Brazil - Atta sexdens ASBM2 | ecosystem: Host-associated > Fungi > Mycelium > Unclassified ... | reverse complement strand
GTCGAGTTTTTCTGCGTTATCGATATTCGACGTGTCAATGATGCTGAGATTTGATATAACTTCTTGAATGAACTCCTTCTCCTGGTCGCTTCCCGGCGTAATAGAGAGTTTGGTCGATTGGATAATTTCGGCGTCGATATGGATGTCGATAGTCAGTGGTGCATGATCAGAAGAGAGACGATGATCGGGAGTTATGTTGGACATATGTTGAGGTTTATTTTACTTATGACTCATATTTAACTATACCTTGTATTATTCTCATGTTTTATTAGTTAGTGTCTCATGTAGTAATGGAAGCTTCATTATATGTTTCTCATTCTTCTCTTATTTTCTCATGAATACTTAATCTATTTCTTATAGTTATTAGGTATATATAGTTGTAGATACAATCTTGTATTCTTATGCTTTACCAATTGATTATCTTCTCTACTCTTACTCAAATCTTTGCCTAAGTTGCAACCTAAGCTTGGCTTAGGATTATAACAACAGTTTTATAAGTAGATCAAGATCTTTGGAAAGAAAGTAAGTGAGAGGATGCAAGCAAGAAAGATGTAGGACTATGCAATTGATTTGAAGAAGGAATTTGTGCTAAGAAAAGGGAAAATCAATTCTTTGTTCAGAAAAGAAAGAGAAGAAGTAAGAGAGTTTATTTAGAAGAATATAAGGAAGGAATATATTTAACTATCAAAGTTACTACAAATTGCACCAGTATTCTTTATAGAGAAGAAGGATGGAAAGAAGATAATGGTACAAGACTATTAGTATCTTAATGAGTGGATAGTAAAGAACAATTATCCATTACCATTTATTTTAGACATTATTAAAAATATTGGGACTAAGAAGATGTTTAAAATACCAGAAGGGTTGTTTGAACCAACAGTTATGTTTTTTGATTTGACAAATTTACCAGCTATGTTCTAGACTATGATGAATGATTTACTGAGAGACTTGATTAATATAGGGAAGGTAGAGAGTTTGATTAATAATATGATGGTAGGAACAAAGAGTGAGGAAGGATATGATGAATTATGTTATAACAACTACTAATTAAAATAATCAATAGTGCACTAAAGTAGTCTTAAGTTGCAAAAGTCTTATGAAGATTACAAGAGAACTTAATAAGACATTTCCAATATATTTCTACTCTACAAGTACATAGTCCATACTAGTGATAAATAACTATCACAAAATGAACTACTCACTTATTTGTGATATCTAAACCTTGGATACACTCTCAGAGATTTAGGAGTGATTCAGAAGTTCAATAATGATGACAATGATAATTAAGATCAATATAGATAATAAAGAATAAAGATTGATGAAAATTGATGTCAATTGATATTGTTAAGTCTAAGGTCTAGCCCTCAGACACAGAAGTATATATACAAAAAAGTAATGGTCTGTGTACAAGCTGTTGCCATCACATGATCAAAACTCATACCTGATGGGAGCTGTCATTTGTCATAGCAGCTGTCAGGCTAATTTTAGAAGGCAACTAATTATATTACTACATTGATATGCTTGTATCTCTACCAATACTTATTGCTTTGAGATACATTATATATTGTTGTAAACAAATTGATGAGCACTTTCTAACATAAGTTCAATCATGCAAATCCGTTCAGCTGTTCATGAGATATCAGTAAATAAAGCTTTTACAGCTACTAATGGCCTGATATCTCAGTTATTTGTTGTTGCTTTTGTACCTTCTGTATATATGCAAATAGCCCTCATTTGGAGCTTTTCAGTGCAACTTAGTTTGTGAAAATCAGTCCACTGGTTGTGGAGATACAAGCTGAATGAAGTTTGTAACAATAACCCTATCCTAAAGTCTATGTATTATCTATGACTATACCTTGATATTATCTTTTCACTTAGATTCTAAGTCTATGACATCATGTGATGTGATGTGTTATGTAACCATGGTCATATGACTCTTTATTATCCAAGGAAAATAAAAATAAAATAAAATATAAGGATTTAAGCATACTATGACAAATTTGTTGAGAAAATATTAAGGAAGATGGAAGAAAATAATTTGTATGTGAAGCTGGAAAAGTGTAAGTGGAAGGTTAAGGAAGTAGACTTTTCAAGAGTAGTAATAAAACTAGAAGGAATAAAGATGGAGAAAGAAAAGATAAAGACAGTGTTAGATTGGCTAGTACTTAAATCAGTTAAGAAGGTATAGAAGTTTTTGGGACTGGATAACTATTATAAGAGGTTTGTGAAAGATTTTACAAAGACAGTGAGGCTGTTGTATGAGTTGATGAAGAAAGAATAGAAGTAAAAGTAAAAAATAAGGCAAGAGAAGTCATTTGAGATATTAAAGAAAAGATTTACTACAAAAATAATTCTAATAGCTCTAGATTTGGATAAGAAGATAAAGATAAAGGTAAATGTGTCAGATTATATAATAGGGGAAGTTTTATTAATAGAGTATACAGATAGAAGATGGAAACTAGTGGCTTATCTTTCAAAATTATTGAATGAAATAGAGTGAAACTATGAAATTCATAATAAAGAAATATTAGCAGTAATCAGAGAATTAGAGATTTGAAGACATTTGTTTTGAAATCACCAAGTTCAATTTTGAGGTCTGAACTGACTATAAGAATTTGGAAGACTTTATAAAGGTATAGAAGTTAAATAAAAAACAAGCTAGATAGGCCTTACATTTATCTAGATTTGATTTCACTTTGAAATATATACTAGGAATGAGAATGGGAAAAATAAATAGATTAAGTAGGAGGCTGGATTTGAAAGTAGGAGTAGAAAATGAAAATCAGAAGTTGATAAAAAAAGAGTGGATTAGAGAAATAATGAAAGTAGTAGTAAAGAGACCAGAAATGAGGTTAGTGAAAAAATTAAAAAAAGCAAAAGAAAAGAATGAAAAAGTAGAAAAAGCTATGGAAGAGATAAAAAGAGCAGGATTTAAAGCATTGAGGGAAGATAAGTGGGGAATAGAAAGAGAGTTATTATTGAAAGAGAGAAAGGTATATGTGCTAAAAGATAAGAAGTTAAAATTAGAAATTATCTAGTTACACAATAATATACTGGTAATAAGATATAGAAATAAATAGAAGACAACAGAGTTAGTAATGAGGAATTGCTAGTGGCTAGAATTAACAAAAGATGTTAGAAAATATATAAAGAGATGTGACTTGTATCAGAGAATGAAGAACAGGACAGAAGTATAAATAGAAAAGTTGATGGTGAATAAGGTACTAAAAAAACCATAAATGTACTTAATAGTAGACTTTATTACTAAGTTGCTATTAGTAGCAGAGAAGGATGTAATATTGGTGGTGTGTGATAGGTTATTAAAAATGTTTTGTAACTATAATAGAAAGAACATCAGTAAAAGATTTAACAAGGTTGTTTAGAGATAATATATGAAAGTTATATAGGTTGCCAAAGAATATGATTAGTAATAAAGAACTATAGTTTGCAGTGAAGTTAATGAAAGAGTTGAATAGAATGTTAGAAATAAAGATAAGGTTGTTGATAGTATTCCACCCACAAACAAATTGTTATGAACTTAAGACTGTTATGAACTTAAGACCTTAGAGTTGGTCAAAAGAAAGAATCTTATATAGGGTTTACACAAGAGAACTCAATGGAGAGCTCTGTACAGGATTGTCTACCTTATATACCAAAACCTCATGGTCTGTGCTAACTACTTCTAGCCTATCCTAAACAGCCATATATTTGCCTTAAGATTAACATGTGTAAAACACATGTTATAATGTTATACTTCCTAAACCTTCTATGTCTTTCCATGAGTCATGTGACTTGTGAATCATTACTGTGACCATGTCATGTGATGTGACTGTCACTCTATCCCTCTCCTAAATTCTAAGAATAGAAAAAAGGAAACATAAATTAAAAGAAAAATGAAAATGGAAAAGAAAAGGAGAATAAATAAAGTCCATTACTTTCAACTTCTGACAAAGACCTTAGGATTGGTCAAAAGAAAGAATCTTATATAGTGTTTACACAAGAGAACTCAATAGGATTCTTAGTACAAACTAATCTACCTTATATACCACAGATCATGGTCTATATGCATACTATCTTATTCTACCCTAAAGTATATGTATTTCCCATAAGATCAACATGCTGTTGTCATATTATATAACATCATTTGTTCTAGGTCCTTTTATGTCTTTTATTATGTCACATGATTATATGACAGTGACATGTGACATCATACTAACCTCTAGGCTTAAGTTTTAATAAAAGAAGAAGAAAATAAAAATGAGGAAGAAATTGAAAATAATTGGAGTCTACTATCTTCAACTCTAATATAGATGAGTAGATGGAATGAATGAACCAAGAGTTGGAACAGTCCTTGAGATTTTTTATAGAATATAAACAGAGTGTTACAAACTTTATTTAGCTTATATCTCTATAACTAGTAGACTGATTTTACAAACTAAGTTACACTAGAAAGCCCCAAATTAGGGCTATTTGTATATATATGGAATGTACAAAAGCGACAATAAATAACTGAAATATAAAACTATTAGTAACTATTAAAGTTTTGTTGACTATTATCTCATGAACAGCTAGACAGATTTATGTAATTAAACTTGTATGGAAAAGTGCTTATTAAACTGTTTCTAATAATATATGGTATATCTCATAACAATAAGTATTCATAAAGATACAAGCATATCAATATAGTATATAGTTATTTACCTTTTAAAATTGGCCTGATATCTGCTATAACAGATGATAGCAGGTACAAGTTTTGATCATGTGATTAAAATAGCTTGCACATAAACTATTACTTTTTTGTATATATACCTCTATGTCTAAGAATTAGACCTCAGACTTAACAATATCAATTATTCTTATTGATACTATGTATTATTTATTATCATTACCTCCTTATACTGAATCTCTGAATCACTGTCAAGTTATCTAAGTTTCAAGTATTACAATCAGTGAGTAGCTCATTTTGTGATAAAGAGATTGGCTAGAGTAGTTAATTACAGTGGAGTTTGCAGTGAACAACAAAGTTCATTTGGCAATAAAAATATTACCTTTTATGACAAATTATAGTAGAGAGTTGAGAATAAGGACAGAAAAGGAAAAGTGGAGAAAGCAACAGAGTTTGTGAAGAGAATGAGAAAAGTTCAAGAGGAAGCTAGAGTAGCATTGAGAAAAGTATAGGAAGAGATGAAGAGACAGGTAAATAGGAGATGAAGAGAAGTAGATGAATAGAAGAAAAATGATAAAGTAATGCTGAGTATGAAGGATTTGGTGTTCAAGGAAAATCCAGTAAAGAAGTTAACAAAGAGATATGTGAGACTATATATAGTTGAGGAAGTAGTATTAAAAAATACAATGAAGCTGAAGCTACCAGCATTTATGAAAATTCATCTAGTGATGAATATTAGTAGAGTGATGAGATATAGAGAACTGGTGAAGAAACAAAAGATGGAGGAACCAAAACTAGTTAAAGTAGAGAAATGAAAAGTGGAGAAAATTTTGAATAAAAGAAAAATACAAAGAGTGATAAAGTATTTAGTGTGATAGAAGGTATTTACTTGTTATATTCAATATAAATCAAAACTAGCTGTCATAAACTTAAGACTAGAGTTAAGTTAGAAGAATGATCTTGGATTGAGTTAATCATAAGAGAACTTGATAGAGTTCCTAAGTATAATGTATCCTACTTATATATGCCAAACTGATGGTTTGTACTACATAAAGTCTAGTTTATCCTAAAGACCATATATATTACATATTATTGACATGTGGTATGATATTATTGTTCAAGAACCATTTATGTTCTTTTATAACACATAATCACATTATGTGATCTGTGACTGATGTGTGACTTGTAATGTCACTCTAACCCCCTAACCCTAAATAAAAATAAAATGAAAATGAAAGGTAAAAAGAGATAAAAATAAAGTCTATCATTTGCAATTCTAATATTATCTCTCCTTCAGAGTTTCTTCTCTGAAGAAACTTGGCTTCCTTTCCTCTTCTATCTCGTCCAATTTCTTTCTAACTTTTTTAAATATTCATCCTCAAACTTCTTATCATTTTACCCAAACAAAATCTTTACTGTATATTTTTCCAATAACTTACTCCTCCTAAATTTTATATGCCAGGTCCACTACCTATTTGGAAGATACATCTCTGCAGTGATGCTGCCCCCTCAATATCTATAAAACAAGTCTATCTTCTATAATGGTTACCTTTTTTGCAATATATCCTTGTAGTGGTAATGCAACAATCCAGATATTCTGTCTTTTATGATAGGGATACTCCTATCAGACTCAGTCTTCCATGGCAGAGCTCTCCTACCTTACTCCTATCAGTGTCTTATCACTAAAACCTCTGCTTAGAGTGATATACTGAAACCTCAAGTATCTCCTATATCTCCTACTCATATATAAGACTAGTAGTTACATTGTAATTTGCTAGTCTGATAATCAACAAAGATAAATCTTATTGAACTTGATCTCTAGTGTTAAATAGTGACATACCAAATCAGCACTCATCTCTATCTCAGACTTTGTTTAATTCTCTGAGGTTGTGATTATATGGCAGACAGATGGCATAGCATATAAGCTGAAGCCAAGATCATTCTATTAGTTTACATTACCAAGCCAATCCCACAAACTTTCATCTCCTGGTATAAACTACACCTAACACTAAGCTCTTCTGTATTTGGATTTATCTCTACCCTCCACATCTTTTCCATTCTCTTCTGTTGTCTAACTTTTACTTTCATTCTTTCTTTGAACTCATCTACTAACTATTTTGCATTTTCCAAATCTTTCTCTCTTTCTTATGTATCATTCTTTGCTGTAAACCCCTTCTATCACACTAAGTACTTCATTACTTTTCTTATTTTTTATTTATTTAAAATTTTCTCCACTTCTCATTCTTCTACTTTGTCTACTTTTACTGGTTTTGGTTCTTTTATTCTTTTCCTCTTCATTAGTTCTCCATACCTCTTATGTTGTGACAACCACTAGTCACAAAGACCAATAATCACACAAGGCAGTAAAGCTCTCAGTAGACTATTGATATGGGGATCACAAGAGAACTCGACAAGGAGTCTCTACTACATTGCTACTCTATTTATACTATTACAGATGGTCTGTGCTATGACTACGCTTCTACTGTGCATCCTACCTTAAAGTCTATGTATCATCCATGAGTGTACCATATGTACACTATGTAGTAGCAATATGGTTAATATGCTTCTTGATATCATCTATCTAAACTCTTCCTAACTTCTCTAGACTCTTCTAGCTCACAGACCCTTTTAGGCCCTTCTAGACTACTCTAGGCTTTATGATATAATGTCATGTGACTTCTAGGTCACATGCCTTCTCTTTCTCACTGTAGACTTAATAAAATAATATTCTTCCACTAATATATAAAGAAATCTTTTTCCACACTTCTTCGTCTCATAACATCTTAATTCTGCTAACATTTACTACTAGATATATTCTTATAGAGGCTGGTAATCTCAGCTTCACTACATTCTTTAACACTACTTCTTCTACTTCATAAGGCCCTACATATTTTTCTTTCAACTTCTTTACTGGTCTTTTCTTCAAATCTTTCATACTCAACATTACTTTGTTACCTTTTTCCACTCTTCTACTTCTCTTCTTCGTCTATCTACTTGTTTTCTCATATTCTCCTGAGCTTTCCTTAATACTACCCTCACTTTCTCTTATACTTTCTTCATTCTTTCTACAAACTCCATTGCTTTTTCTACTTTTCCTTTTCTTCTGATATCCATTCCATCCTTAACTCTCTTTCATAGTCTACTATAAAAGGCAAGATCTTTGTTGTTCACTGCAAACTCCACTGTTGCTAACCACTCTGGCCAATCTTTCTATTGGTACTCTATAAAGAACCTTAAGTATTGTTCCAACTCTTGGTTCATTCATTCCATCTGCCCATCTATCTGTAGTGGAATGCTGTTAATAACCTTGTCTTAATATGTTATCTCTAAACAATCTTGCCAACCCTTCCACTGATATTTCTTCTATCATAGTCACAAAATGTACTATCTTTGACAACCTATCACACACCACTAATATTGCATCTTTTCCTGCTACCAACAGTAATTTCATGATAAAGTCTACTGTTAAGTACATCCATAGCTTCTCCAGTACTTTATTTGTCATCAAATTTCTTGTTGGTGTCTCTGTTCTATTCTTCATCTTCTGATATAAATCACATCTTTTCACATATATTTCTATACCTTTTGTTACTCCTAGCCACTAGTAATTTTTTGTCACTAATTCTGTTGTCTTCCACCTTCCTCCATGTCCTGCTACTGGCATATCATGATACAACTGGATTATCTCCATTCTCAACTCTTCATCTTTTGGCACATAAACCTTTCCTTCTTTTAATATCAACTCTTCTTCAATTTCCCACTTATCTTCTCTCAGATTTTATACTCCTGCTTTTTTCATTTTTTCTACTACTTTTTCTTCACATTCATTGTCTTACTCCCTTTGACTTTTTTCTTCTTCTTTTTCTTTTTCTTTTCTTCTAATTCTCCCCTTTTACTTTTTTCTTTTCTTCTTCCTGTTGTTTTTGCCACTTTTCCCTGCTTTAGTCTCCATTGCTTTCCATACTCTTTTGAATATCTCATTATCTTAACTTCCCCTATTTTCCAATCAATCTCAAGATTGTGGTGAGCTAGCCATAATATTCCCAAGATTATACTCCACTTCTATTCCTCAATCACATTTATCTCTGTTCTTTCTCTATGCCCTTGGTAATAAATATTTACTTCTACAGTATTTTCTATTGGCCCCTTCTTGTTAAATATTCTATCCACATTTCTTATATAAATGGATCTTTCTATTTTCTTTAACTTAAACCCCTGCTTTCTTGCAAACTCTGAACTCATTACTAGTTCTGTAGCCCTACTATCCAACAATGTCTCTACCATTACTCCCTCTCATATATCAATCCTCTCTAGTCCAATCTTCACTATTACTTCTCTTAAAAGGTCCTTATTGTTCAAGTTACAGTAGAATGTATTATTTATTACTCTAGAGAGTATTGTATATTTATTTTTATTGAGACTTAATCAAGGAGTATCAAGTCTCACTTCCCATTTAAATTACTTTATTTGTTTTCTTCTTCAATTATCCTTCTCTATCCATTATTTCCATATTTCAGTCTTCTTTCTTCCCCAATTCTACCTACTGTTCCTTTGTTCCTACAATTCCTTGCTAAATATCCAAAACCTCTACAGTTATAACAATTTCTATTCCTACAATTCACCTCTATGACATATGGGTCTCACTAAGGTACAAACCCTACCCACTGATTTGGGTGTGCTATTACTATGTTTGTCCTTTTTACTCCCTCTATTGAAGTAGGTCCTATCAGAACCCACTGTTAAGGAGCCTCTTGTCTTCTTAGCCAAACTTGAGGCTGTGGTATCTATTACTATTGTGCCCTCTGATTGTTCAACTTTAGAGTTTGTAGCCTTTACTCTCATCATTTCCTTAATCTCTCTTCTTCCTTCTTCTTTTCCTTCTAATTCCTGTCCAAGTTGATGGTTGGTTCATACCACTGATCAATAGTATTTGGCATTCTAACTCCATAAGTCTTTGCTGAATATTACCATTTATTTCTTGTTTGAACTTCTCAATCAATGGTCTCTCTTCATATCCACTTTCTCTTGCTACTCTCTTGAACTCCTATACAAACTCTTCTATCGTCTTTTTTTTTGCTCTAGCCTCCTTAATTCTGCTACTTTAACTATTTCTTCCTTCTCTCCTCCAAACTTCTTCTTTAGACCTGCTAAGAATTCTCCTCCTGTCTCATATTCCAATATTCCTATCTCCAAATCTTCCAGTATATTTTTCTTCCAAATATCCACTGTTGTCCCCTATATATATGACAGTATCTACTGGATTTGCTTCTCCACTGCAACTTCTCTCATCCTTATTCTTAAGTATAACCTACATGCCATCACAAATCCTGAAACCTTTCCTGGAGTCTCATCAAATACTTGTAGCTTAGCCACTTTTATACCTATCTCTTGTACTCCTCCTTCTCCTTGTGCCACCAACAACACTTGGAGTTGTACCTGTATTGCTGTAAGCTTCTCCTGTTGCTACTGGATTATTTGCTCATAATTGATTCTACTATGTTGGCTCACAGTGTATGGTAGTGGTGATGATAGTGATAGTGATAGTATGAAAAGTAGGAAGTTATGAGAGGATAGAGCAGAACCAGTATTGGTCTTGCTCTCTGATTCATATTTGTTATCTGACTCAGTCTTTGTATATGCTAGCAGGCCCTCTTCAAGTCCTATCTCATACTTCCTACTGACTACTTAATCTACTAACTACTACCCTAATCAAATTGTAAACAATTTTGACTTAAGAAAGTTGTTCTATACTAGACATGGTCTGAAGAACTCCTGTCATTCCTCTGTATGTACAGACTACAAGTAGATACTGCAATACAAGACTTCTATGCAAAAGTCTTACAAGTACACTACTCAATACTGCACACTTAAACAATAAATACATTTAGGAAGAGACCTATGCTTGGTTCCAACCATTCATAGCAACCTTCTGGTAGCTGCTGCTAACTCCTTAAACCTAGGGTTCAGTCTTGTCTTCTTGACTTTGGGCACATTACCTATGGTTGAGAATGGTAAAAGAGTAAGAGAAAAGAGTAGAGAAGACCCTAAGTTAGGTGGTCTCATGAATGGCTATTGAGTTCTAATGTTACAACTCAAAGACCTTAGGATTAGTCAATAAGAAAAATCTTGTATTAGGGTTAATACAAGAGAACTCAATAGAGAACCCTATACAGAATCATCTATCTTATATACCTAAGACTAATGGTCTATGCTCTACTACTTTAGCCTACTTTAAATGACCATGTGTCTACCTTAAGGTCAACATATGTTAGAAACAGACTAGTTACTGAGCTAGTTAGGCTAAAAGTGTACAATGTCAAGCTTAGCTTTGACATCTGGCTAGTATTATATATGCATTTCATACTATACTTCTAACAACATGTGTATAATATATTATATAATATTATTCCTTCTAGAATCTTCTACTGTCTTCTATTATGCCATGTGATCATATGACAGTGTGACAGTGACATGTCATACTAAACCCTAACCCTAAGTTCAAAAATAGAAAATAAATCAAAAATAAAATAAAATAAATAAATTATTCTGTAGTAGAAACTCTATCAAGTTCTCTTGTATTAACCTAATACAAGATTTCTCTTTTGCTTAAGTTGTAATATAAATATTTAAAAAAGATTAGAAAATTCAGAAAATATAAAAGAGTTAGTAAAAGAATTTTAAAAATAATATAGGAAAGTTAGAAAACTATAAAATAAGAAAAATAAAGAGTTCAGAAGAAAAGAATTACTAGAATAGTATATAGTAAAGCTGTTGTATGAATAGAATCACAGAAAATTTGAAGAGAAATATCTTTAAATACTTATTTACTCAAAGTATACATGAGAGATTACATGACTATAGTTATATAATATAAAAGATAATAAAAAGTTCTAAATAATACTACATTATAGACTTTAAGATAGAAGTAAAAGTATACTGCACATAGACTAAGCACTAAATATAAATATAAGTAGTAGTCTAATAGAACAAGGAGTTGTAATCTCCATCAACATTATCACAACTTAAGTGGTAGCTACAATAAGATTGCAATGATGACAGAAAGTGGAACTATGTTTGAATGTCACATTCCATCCTAACCACATCTGTCCCAACCAATAGATAACCCTTTTCTCTCTTATCTGCACTCTCCAATCTCTTCTGGTGTAGATCATATATCTCTATTCCATCTTGGATGTCCTTACTGGACCCTTGCTAACTCCATGAACCTCCATCCCTTAACATCTAAGAATCACTAGAAATCAGAGTAACTCACTTCATAGCCTCCATTTCAGATAACTACCCTAGGTAGCATACCTAGTTTATAATCTGGTAGTTTATACTGTATTAGCTATCCTGAAAATTGACTAAAACTGACACCTTCTTCTGGTGTTGGCAACAACACATCTTGCCACCCTCCAGTAGTTCTAACTCTTTAAGTTCCCCAAGTCCATTTCCAAAATATACAACCAGTATGGCTAGTAAAGGTGCAGCACACAAGCTGAAGCTAAAGGTCATTCCAACCCATCTTCTCCATTCTCAGATAATGCACTAACTAACATATTTGGACTTCCAAGATGCCTTGCCAGATCTCAGATAACAAGATGTAAACCATATCTAACATTGAATAAGAGTGTACCCTAGTAGTATCAATAAGTAAGACATGTTGTGTCAGAAAATGTTCTTGTATTACAAAGTTCTAGGTCCAGCGTTTTGGAACAAAGAGTATATAAGAAACCAGATCAAGTCTAAGGTACCCAAGGAACGAATTATCTAACTACTTGCCTTATATAATGGTCCGTGCCCAACTTACTGCGTACTGCGATGACTATGGAACCACTCCAACCACCGCCAAAAAGTCGAAACGGTATCCCACTACAAATACCACAACATATTTCGCCCTGTCTGGCCACATTAATGAAACCTGGGGTGGTGGCAACAGTGAGGGGAATTGATCTGGTGATCAAGTGTCTCAAAAAGTGAGAAACAGCACAGAGAAAATGCTCTCACAGATGTACCAT
>Ga0157364_1005729_pt1 | contig 12685 bp, 10 predicted proteins | sample AttsexASBM2_FD_111476 | JGI IMG/M metagenome (GOLD analysis project Ga0157364, IMG submission 111476) | Fungus gardens microbial communities from leaf cutter ant in Ribeirão Preto, State of São Paulo, Brazil - Atta sexdens ASBM2 | ecosystem: Host-associated > Fungi > Mycelium > Unclassified ... | reverse complement strand
GCCGTGAATATTCGGTTTGGCCGTCGACGTGGAAGCATGGCCGGGAACTCCCCATGATTTTCTGCTTGGGATTATCGTAATGAACCCATTTTTCGTCCCCAGTCACAATGCGATGCAGAAATCTCTTCCGTCTTTGCCTTTCAAGCAGTTCACAAGCAAACAAACGCCGTTCAACATCTCTCGGTTTCAATTCATACGGCACCCAATTTCCTTGCTTCTGAATCATTCTCATGGCTTTGAAGCGTTTTGAAATGGCTTGTTGAGTCACTCCCAATCTGATCGTGCCAATTCTTCTTGATTTTGACACGAGTCTTGCTCAAGTAATGCCTCCAATTCTGCATCTTCGAAAACCTTCTCTCTTCCACCGTTATGCCGGTCTTCGACGTCAAAATCCATTCTTGAAGCGTTGAAACCACTCGCGACACGTTCTTTCACTAATAGCGGCCTCACTATAAGTATATGAGAGCATTCGATGAGCCTCAGCTGCAGATTTCTTCATATTGAAGCAAAAAAATTAAAATCTCCCGCAAATGACGAGAATTTGGCTCGTAAACTGACATTTTCAATCGAGAATAACTTTATGATGCAGACACAAATCGACTATTTCTATGGGGTTATGTTGACAGATGCCCAAGTTTATTGTATGACGTCTATGATCTATTTATTTCGACTACCACTTACCGCTAAAGCCGTCTATAGGAAAACGGCGGAAGCAAAATTGTACACCTAATACCATCAACAAGTGTCAAACATGCAAAATGATTTGATTGAAAAGTGTTTGCATAGTATTGTGTTGCTGTGTTTAATATAACGAAATTTGTACCAAATAAGGAGCATTCGCGGACAGCATTAATTTTTTTATTTTCATTTGAAGAAAACTACTGCGAAATTACATCGATTACTTGGAGAAGCTTATGGTGACATGCTCCATCACAAAAAACGTGTTAACGATGTTCAGCGTTTCAAAATTGGAAATTTCGATGTTGCAAGGAACACGGAAAACCGCCCAAAAAGTACGAAGACGTGGAATTGCAACCATTGCTGGATGAAGATGATTCACAAACACAAAAACAACTCGCAGAGCAATTGAGCGTTAATCAACTAGCTGTTTCCAATCGCCTACGAGAGATGGGAAAGATTCAGATAATCGGCAGATGGGTGCCACATGAATTGAACGAGAGACAGATGGAGAGGCACAAAAACACATGTGAAATTTTGCTCGAACGATACAGAAGAAAGCCATTCTTGCATGGTATCGTTACTGGGGATGAAAAGTGAATTTTTTTTGAGAATCCCAAGCGCAAAAAATCATGAGTAGACCCAGGCACACCATCCACATCGACCGCAAGACCGAATCGCTTTGGCAGGAAGACGATGCTCTGTGTTTGGTGGAACCAGAAGGGTGTGGTCTATTATGAGTTATTGAAGCCTGGCGAAATGGTTAACACCAAACGCTATCAACAACAATTGATCGATTTGAACCGTTCACTGCTTAAAAAACGACCAGAATACCAAAAGAGGCAACACAAGGTCGTTTTTCTCCATGACAATGCGTCACATACGGCAAAACCAGTTCGGGACACGTTGGAAGCACTCAGCTGGGAAGTTCTACCCCATGCGGCTTACTCACCAGACTTGACTCCTTTCGATTACCACTTGTTTGTATCGATGAGTCACGCACTTGCTGAGCAGCGCTTTGGTTCGTACGAAGATGTGAAAAAATGATTCGCGGCAAAAGGGGAAGATTTTCACTGGCGTGGTATCCACAAATTGCCCGAAAGATGGGAAAAATGTGTAACTAGTAATGGAGCATACTTTGAATAAATCTCTTTTTATCTTCTTTTTATATTCTTCCGAATTTAATGTGTTTTTTTTTGGGAAAAAAATCGTCATTTCATACTTGTACACCTGGTAAAACGCTAACACGTCGAAAACATTGTGTCGTGCCAATAAAAAAAATGACCGTCATAAAACCATCCGCTATTCGCTCGATATTCGTTCTTTATCATCATAACATAAAATATTACAGTCCCAATCTCTACTCATTTTTTCAGACTTTACCTGCCATTTAGTTCAGATGTTCTCTATCACCCCCTTCTCCAGTCATCTCGATAAGTACGGTGCGAACTAATCAGATCTTTATCAAGTATAAGGCGAATCAATCAAAACACATCATTTAATTTACTCTATTACCCTCATCTTTCACTTCTTGACCAATCAAAGCGCACCTTTTTTTCCAGACAGACCGGTCTAGGCTACGCCCACGGTGCCGAAGAGAAACGTGAAGGGGGTTTGTTTTGACGCCCTAGCTGCCCATATAGTACTTATATGAAATTATTAAAACTATTAATCAAAAAGTTAAAGATTAAAGACATATAAATTTATATTGTGACTGCTGTGATAATCAATCAGTCATCAGTCTAATACTGATATATTTCAACGTATAAAACATGATCTTAGCGCTGCAAAGTCATAATTGTTTATTATCGATATGTACGCTTTGTGAAGTCCCTCTGTCTGCAAGTTAAGGCTGTTTCTCTGTTTTTAATATTTAATATTTCCGAAGCGTAATATTTTCTGTTCTTCGTCTAGAATTATGATTATCTCAAATTCATCAATTAAATCAAATTCATGTCCCTGCAACCTGTATTCGGTTATCACGGAGTGGGTAAACGTATTCCACCTGATGTGGTTGCAATGTTCGGCAATTCTCGTTTTTAATTGTCTACTCGTTTCTGTATATGTAGCATTACAGTCCAAGTAATTGACCTTGTAGACCATATTGGTCTTGGCGGAGCGGGAGCGAAGATCTTTTTGAACTTTGATAAATTTTTGTAATTTATTGATGCTATAAAATCTCTTTGGAATATTTATTAATAAATTGTTTAAATTTCTTCTAATAGAAGAAATGTATGAAACTGTGAACCATGAAGTTCTATCAAGTATGACACATTGTTTGAGTGGATTCGTTTCTTTCATGAAGCTATGAATTCTCTTCTTGATGGTATTAAAGATGAAATCGAGCGGATATATCATAATTCTAGATAAAGCTGCTGGCAGAGTATAGGCGTACATATACTACGGACACCGCCAAGCAAGCAGCGTAGTATGCAATACTGTCGCGAGATGAATTCGATTTCCGTGAGGAGAAAATGACGCGAATCCCTATAAAGAGGCATATGTAAATGAAATCCGTCACTTACTCTCAGTTCAATCGGAATGTCTCTGAAAGTGCTTTTTTTAAAATAGAGTTATTATTAAACAATATTAAGAATCTTTATTTTAGACTGCATATGTAAGAAACACAATTTCTAACTAGAAAAATGCCTATTATGGTTGAAGCTGGATCTTCATTGCTTTAAATAATTCAATCTTGAATTATTAACCTTATATATACCTTATATATGTACTTGCACATATATCATTTTTATTGTAGTCTTTTTAAAACTGCGCGCTAAATTATTTTTCTGAATTATAAACGCAATTAAAACTATTTTAGTAATCGCGAATTGAAAGCAATTTAATAATTTGATGCTACCATCAAGCATCATATTATAAAGATGTTAATATGGTGAAACTGTTAATAAATTTATTGCAAAAAATATTACCTCGGTCGGATCTCTTGTATTTCGTACGAGCATCCTAAGCCTTAGATTTTAGAATTATTATTAGTTAATTATTATTTGTGTGATGCATACTTGTTTCCTAAATTTGTATCTTGTCGAAACGCATATATATCATTGTAGAATAGTATTACTATACTGTAGCAGTAGTGTAATAGTGCTCAGTAGTATTTTTCTACTAAGGGATAACAATAAGATTCAATAGAATAATGAGATTGTTTACTGATTTGTATCTAGAAGATTATATCTTAATAGATCATCGTGAAAATTTTTTACCAACCGATTGTGAGCAATTTCGTTTTCACCCTTCATCTATGGTGTTACATCGGATACATATAAGACATTTATATATTTTTCATATGAATATTTCACTGTGTCTTTTATACCGTTTGATTGAATTGTGACTATTTAAAACACCTGATCTTTTTACTACGTTTTTGCTCAAGCGAGTTTATAACATCTGATAATGACGCAATTATGATACCGAAACGTGTTATGTAATACAATGTAATGCAATGTATGTAAAGTATTCATATCAAATTTATATTTCATATCGATTTATTAAAATGTTAAAACGTTAAACAATTATTACATACATCTATGTTTGAATTTGATTCTAAATTTACCTTTTTCTTGATATTGTTGTTATTTAAAAGAGTTCTTTAATTTAATTTTATTTATAATTATTTAATATTTATTGATAAAAATTACATCATTTTAAAGAATTTAAAAAATGTATTAAATTGATATTTTTAATGTTATTTTCAAAATTATTCCATATTAAATAGATACTGTAGTGACCAAGTTATCGGGACATTGCAGATTGATATAATTTCCGAATCTGCTGAACGGAAACAAAAATCCTTTTAAAATATATAGATGAAACATTGGGAAGTGCTGCAGACTTTAGTCAATTTTGATCCTCACAAAATTTCCAATGAAAATATATTTTTTGAGGTCAATTATAAGATAAATTATTTATATAAAAGATTTGATATCCATAATTGACGCTGAAGTTAAAAAACTGTAGAATACAAACTATAGAACTTAAGACCTTAAGACTTTGATTTCTGATGATCCTATAATATATTATGTTGTTTACTTACGTACTAAAGAGATGTTGTTCCTTCATATGCCAATTATTGCGAAGAATATTACTAAGGCCTCGACAGTACAAAAGCTTAGGACGCTCGCATGGAATGCAAGAAACCGGGTTCGACTTTCGGTCGAGGTAATATTTTTCACAATAAGAATTAATTATTTACAGATTCAACATTATTAACATCGATGCGAATAAGCATAAAAAATTTGTTAAATTGATAGTCAATTTAACACGTGATATTACTGCGGTTTAATAGAGTTAGCGTTTTTAAGACCGACCATATATAAGATCTCATGTGATAATTGTGACGCTAACTATGTTGGCCAAACTAAGAGAAAACTAAGTACTATATACAATAGATTGTGAACATTTTGGATATTATCAAAAAGGTTCTCCATCTGTTGTATCCTCATCACGTTAATTTTAATCATAATTTCAGATGGAATGATGTGAGGATTTTAGACAGTGAATCTTCTTATAACAAAAGATTGATATCTGAAATGGTTCACATAAAAAGACAGAAACGATTTTAAATAAACAAAATGATACTGAATCATTGCCAGGATCCTACTTACAAATGATACAATCCCTTTCTCACTCATAATTATCTTTCCTTTTTCTCTATATATCCCTTTCCTATGTCCTTTCTATCCCTCTCTCTCTTTATTCTTATTTCCCACTATTTTCTAACATTAACTTTATTTCCCTTCTCTGAAAGTCATTTTAAATTTATTTTGTCTAACAATGTCGAAGATAAGGGACATTGATCTTTCTCTCATCGCATTGCACTTTATTATTTAATTTTTTTTGGACTGAACTCTCAACTACAATTATGAAAGGTATTTTTCTTATTCAATTTTAATTGAACTGAGAGATTTGTACATTTTTTACTTTCACTTATATCAATTTTATATTGTTTTTATCAAATTTCTGTCATTTTTATAATCTTATATTATTATTATAGCTGTAATGTGTTATTTTTCGTTCTGGACACTAATATATAATCATACGTCGACGTTCTTTTGTTGTAATTTTTCTAACAAGATGAAGATTCTTTAATTATTGATACCAACAGTCTTGACATTGCAAAGTGTATTTTCATTTGCTGACCGTACACAATATAAATTTTACTTCTCTGACGAATTGTATGTATTTTTTTTGCGTTACTATTCCGTTTAACTAATAAGACGAAGATCCTTCTTAATTTTATTGATACAACAATTATATAGTTATTCAATGCGAAGTACATGTTTAATCTTCGATCGACTTTATTTTATGTTTTTTTACCGTTTATACATATTTTGTAAACATTGGTAATTATCCAATCGTGACCGTAACGTTTGTTGTTGTTAGCCGGCATATATTAAATTAATTTATTAAGACTTTTACTTATTTTTAGGTCAATTTTTAGGTCAAAGTTGTTGGCTCGTAACCCTTTTGTCTTTAACTTGTTTTTAAATAGGATTTAACTTAGCCAATTGTTGATGTCAAATCTTTTATAAAAATGATACATATATCACTGCAGTTAACTAAATTAAAAAATCCCACCACCGCCTTGTTTTATATTTATCCGGGCGGTATGACGCCTTATGCGTTTCGACTCGATTTATCGTTCCGAATTCGAATTTTATCGGCACCTCACATAAGATCGACTTGTTCCGATAAGGCACGAGGCTATCTGATTACTTGATTGCCTCAGAATCATGGATAAGCCAATATTTTTTAGCCTACGCAGAGAAGAGGCTGCTCAGTTGAAAGCTTGGCGCCCTGCCTCGGGATTAGACCCGGGGTCGGGTTGCTGAGCGATTCCTGTGGAACGTCTCCGGGGAGTAGCATCCCGACGACTCTAGAAACGCTGGCCGATTAGTATCGCGCGAGTAGGCGACACAAACTGGGAGGAACCTAGGCTACGAAGATCCGACTGATAATCTAGATCTATTGGTACCGCGAGGCAATTGCCCACGCCCAATCATGGGTAGGATTCGCGGGGGTAATGGTTGATAGCTACATTGGTTAAGGGTCTCTGACTCTGATGGGTGAACTGCGTTACATGTTCGGAAACCAGCCTGCATAGCTAGTAGAGTATGGGTAGTCGCTCGCTCCAACCAGTAAGTTAGCTTGTTGGGACCTACATCCCACGAGCGCACTGGGAGTCTTGGTATAGCGTGACGCGCTAATCAGATGTATTCCAATCCCACGCCCATGGAGGCCATGTGAGTTGAGCTTAAATGCAGCTATCACATGTAAAACTCTTCTCTCTTCTGTCTTACAATAGTAATATAAAAATATCAAAATCAATATCAAGATGATGATGATCTGCAAACTGTTGCATATTCTTTATTATAAGTAAAAAATGTGAGTACAAATAAGTTTCCGCCGTTTTTAATAAAAAATTAAGCATTTATTGTGAAAGAACGGCATATAATGTTTTATTCAAAGTAATGGCCATCGCTAGCCACTTTTTCCCATCTTTCTGGTAGCATGTGGATACCGCGTCGGAAGAACGTTTCATCTTTTGAGCTATCCAATCATCGATACAATTTTTGGTATCTTCATATGATGTGCTGCTCAGACAGGCTATGCGTCATCGGAACAAGTGGTAGTCGGAAGGAGCAATGTCTGGAGAATACGGCGGGTGGGATAGAACTGCCTATTTGAATGTTTCTAAGTAAGTTTTGACCGGCGCCGCAACATGTGGTCGATCATGCAGGAAGGAGAATAATTTTGTCATGCTTGGAGTAGTAGTGGGCGCATTTTTCCTTGAGTGCTCGGCTCAATCTCATCAATTATGTTCGGTAGAGAGCCTCAGTAATGGTCTCGTTCGGTTTGAGCAATTCATAATACATGACACCAAGCTGATCCCACCAAATACATCATGAGTTTTTTCCATGAATATTCGGCTTGGCTGTCGATGTTGAAGCATGGCCAGATGGTCCCCATGATTTTCTCTTCTTTGGGTTATCGTAGTGGATTCATTTTTCATCACTAGTGATTATACGATGCAAAAAATCCTTTCGTTTATGCCTGGCAAGCAGCATTTCACATGTGAAAAATCGGCGTTCAATGTTTCTCGGCTTCAGTTCATATGGAACCCAAATTCCTTTGCTTTTGAATCATTCCCAATGATTTCAAATGATATGAAATTGTTTGTTGAGTCACTCCTAATGTAAGTGCAAGTTCTTTTTGCGTTTGACACGAATCTTCATCCAATAATGCTTCCAATTCCGCGTCTTCATATACTTTTGGCTTTCCGCTACGTTCTTTGTCTTCGACGTCAAATTCGCCGTTCTTAAACTTTTGAAATCACTCACGACAACTTCTCTCACTTATGGCAGCATCACCATATGCTTCTACAAACAATCTATGAGCCTCAGCTGCAGATTTCTTCAACTTAAAGAAGTAAATCAAAAGTTCCCGCAAATGACGCTTATTCGGCTCAAAACTCGACATTTTTGTACAATAAAATATATGATGTTGATACAAAATTGCTAATATTTCAAGGTTATGGTGTTGCCGGATGTCCAATCTTACGATATGTCGTTTTACATCAGTTTTATAATTTATTAATGGCACCGTCTTTTGTAAACGGCGGAAACTTATTTGTACTCCCAATAACAATGCATAAACAGAATTTAACTTGGCTATATTTTTTGATATTATGCAAAGGACTAGTTTCATCATTCGATTAAGCGAATTGGTTAACTGTCAAAAATGATCAATTCTACTAAACAATAAATGCAACAGTTAGTGCCACAGCCAATTAAGTAATTGGCGTGGGTGAAACCGGCCTAAATGATTTTTTACAAGAAGTACGCACTCTTAGCGCTTTTTTACCATTTTTTAAAAAGATAAGTTTGTATAAATGATAAGAAATAATAATAATAATAATTCGTGTTTTACTTTTTAATTTGATAGAATTTAACTTGATTAAGGGTTAAGATTGTAACATCTGGGTTTTAATTTTTTGATGCATTAATTTTTTTCGAAATAATAATTTTTAAGAGAGAATTAAAGTTGCCATTATTTGGATCGGAATAAGAAGATCTTTAATAAGAATATTTTTGAAGAAAAATTAAAATCAATACTATATTAATTCAGTTGAATACTTAGGTTTTATTCAAAAAACACTTCTTTTGTTAAACGAATGAATCGCTTGATCATTATCATTTCTTAGCTTAATAAACAAATATCAGTGTATAATTGCATTTCCAATCGATTCCTTTTGTTAAATGTTAATTATAAACAAATAGAGATAAATCACTTTTTCATTACCATTTTTTAGCTTTGTTAACAATTACCAGTGTGTAATTTCATTTCTATCTGATCTCCTTTTGTTAAATATGAAGTTATAAACAAATGGAGATCGAGATCGAATAATTCGCTTTGCCATCATTTTCTGGCTTAATTAACAGATATTGTGTATAATTTCATTTCCGTTCGATCTCCTTTTGTTAAATAATAAGTTATAAACAAATGGTAAGAGATCGATTAAATTGCTTTGTCGTTATCATTTCCTAACTTAATTATCAAATATCAGCGTATAATTTCGTTATCATCTGATTTTCTTTTTTTAAATATTAAGTTATAAATAAATAGATTTCGATAATCAATAAATCGCTTTTTCATTATGATATTCTAACTTATAATTAGTTAAAAAATAGCAGATTAAACTCAACAACCATTCAGTCATGTGTGATTATTTTGTCAATAATGCCAATGCTGGTCTACTGGTTAAATCAAAAGCTATTTATTATCGAAAAAATGAACCGTACATTTCTGCTCTGGTCGACAACGTTAATAATGGTAAAAAATCAAAGATTCTGATTTTGCATCGCAATATCTCCGCACATAGAAAAAAAATAAAAACACTTTTTTATATAATCCGAGCGGATGTAATCGATTGAACACACTTAGAACTTGATTCGTTATTGAGATCCAATAACGATCTCGATCTCTCACAACTTGTCGGCTTACGTAAAGTAGCCACGGCAGTGTCGCTGCGCTTCCCTTATAGAAAAGTACTACTGAGGAGTACTTTGAGGCACTACTGTACTACAGCACTACTGTACACTCTACTATAGTAGTGCAGAAGTGTTCAGTAGTGTTGAAATCTTCTGTATATCCGAATGAGATTTTGGCAAGATATAAAAGAGCAGGAAACGAATGCATCACAGAAACTAACTATTAATTACTCTATTAAAAAAAAAGCGCTTTCAGAGACTCTACGAGCAGACTCTGATCGAACTAAGAGTAAGTAACGGATTTTACTTACATATGCCTTTTTATAAAGATCCGCGTCTTCTCCTTACGAAAAACGAGTCCATCTCATGGCGATACTTCTTCTTCTTATTATTATTATGCCCCTGGTTGGTTTTCCGACCGCCAGACAATCTGTAGAGTGAAGTACATTTCGGGCAAAAGATCGTTAAAACAGTACCGCATTTATAATTTATATTTGTATATTTTTAAAGTTTAAAAAATTTACTATAAATTTAACTGCTTTTATATTTGCCTCCGCAATAACATAAGATATAATAAAAGGAAAGTAATTTTAGCTCTATAAATGACCTTAATTCTGAGTGACCTTAATTTTTTTCTTTCGACTTTAACATTTTTTTTTTACTTTCGTTTTCATATTTCGGACATGATGAATATTAACCATATTAAATGATTAATATCTTGAAACGCGTAATCACATTCGTATTTTGAATCAATCTTAGCTTTAATTTTATAAAGAAAGAAGTTAGTAAAGCGAAAAATCCAGTAACTACTCTTATAGCTCTATCAAAGTCCTCTTTATTAATTTAACTTTTTTGAAAAATTTTACATCAATATATTTCGCTAATTCCATATAATATTTGCCAACTCTCCGATCAAATGAATCAATCATTAACTTTTCATAATTAATAGCCAAAGTTGAAATACATTGTTTATATAGTCCACTTTATTGTTTATTAAATTATCTAATCTGGCAGCCTCCTTAGCCATGTCTGTGATTTACAGTTTCATTGTTCTTGATGTGGGCAGAACATCAAGTAAATCTAACATGTATATCAGAAAAGTTTTTCTCGATTGAATATAATTTATTTTGTATATCTCGAATTAAATGGCAAAGTTTAAACTTGTTATTTTTATCCATGGATAATGATTAAGATGCATGGATTAAGCAACTCTGTACAAGTATTACAAGAAGGAATGTTATTTTGTGATATAAAATTGAGCAATTCCAAATGGCTCAGGTCTCTGCTGCAAAAGAATTATAGATAATGGGTTCAAAGAGTATCCGACTGAAATCCATGGGAAAAAGTCCAACCAAAGTAAGTGTCACTATCTGAAACATATCTCGAGCTGTGAAAATACTGACCTTATTAGAAGAGGCGGCCTTGCAGTTGGTGAACGCTTTGTCCGGATTTCCACAACCTTTTGCCAGGACCCCTGTATTAAAATCTATTTCTAATTTAACAGATAGAAAGTCTATATATGCAAATGATGGATGTATTTCCCATATGTAAATTGAGTCTTTAAACTCGCTTAATTCCTTTAATCTATACATGATAAATGGAATATTTCTTTTTGCAATCTTATGAAGCAAGGCATGATAAATGATTTATTTTATTAATGAGTTGAGTGTGCTTCAATTGAATACACTTCAATAGGAAGCAATCTGTTAATTTTGCTACTCTAGTCTCAAATAGGCTCTGACTAAAGAATTTCCAATACTTTAATACTCGATTTGCCGATGATCTGGGAAGACAAGACCCAAAGATAATTTATGTTTTTTGCAGAACATGTTATTAATCTGTTTTGTATATGACTTAGCACCACTAATATATTAGGAAGAACACCACCCATACTGGACCAAAATAGTTGCAATGATAAACATATTGGTGGTTATTGGACTGATTTCCCATGAAGAACCAAAAATCCATTTAAGCATATTTAGAAACTTTGTTGTTTTACGTTTAAAATCTACCAAATGAACTCTCCATCTTAAGCCCGAATCCATAATAAATTCAAGGTACTTAATCGAATTAGAAAACGAAATGGTCTTACTGTTCAGTTGAATATTCGTTGGAATAACGAATTCTAGTCCTACGAAAAATGGTAGATTGCGTTTTATCTATTTCTAACGTTAAATTAATCGAATCAAGCCATGAATTAACATTATTAAAAGCTATCTTTAAATGGTTAACCATCAAATCTGTCAATACACATTATTACAAAGTCGTCTGCAAATTGAATCGATGAGCAATTATGAGAAATCGAATATAAAATCCGATTAACATAAATATTAAATAATATAGGATTCAAAACTGATTTCCGAGGCAGACCTTTTTATAATCGTTCCCGCTAGAAAATTCCCGCATTATAAAAATTTACAATTCTAGGAGATAAAAAGTGCTGGAAAAACCATCGATATTGGCATGCTGTTAATGACCCCATAGAGTATCGATAAATCCACATTATCATAAGATTTTTACTCTTTAAAGTTTCTGACTACTCAGCTAAGAACTCTGCGTTGACGATGGCGAATCAGATGACGATTTTTGGCGAAACCGGTAACCACACACTTAAGCACGAGCCCATATCCGTGTGTTCGCCTGCGGCACACTGAAAATGAATGAGACAGCGAGCTCCTTGTCACACTCGTCACTTGTTTTAAACGACAATTTCTCAGCAATCTCAGCCGCTCGCCCTAGGCATCAAAAAGGGGTGAAAGCATTCTAAATAAAATATAAATTTTAAATTGTTGTAATAGTGTACTTCTCTCATTAATCCAGAATAGTATAAATCATGTTAAAATGCAACAGTTTACGAGATATTTAATTATTTATGATTTTTTTATATTAGGTGTACAAAAAAGTTCTGAGCTTTTTTTTGTAAAATTCAATCTTTATTCAAAAACAAACGAAAAAATATTAATCAGCGAAATATTCTCCGTTTGCATCAACGACCTTTT
>Ga0157364_1005728_pt1 | contig 12685 bp, 11 predicted proteins | sample AttsexASBM2_FD_111476 | JGI IMG/M metagenome (GOLD analysis project Ga0157364, IMG submission 111476) | Fungus gardens microbial communities from leaf cutter ant in Ribeirão Preto, State of São Paulo, Brazil - Atta sexdens ASBM2 | ecosystem: Host-associated > Fungi > Mycelium > Unclassified ... | reverse complement strand
TATATATATATATATATATATATATATATATATATATATATATTGTATATTTATAGTGTTTTGTATCCACAAAATGGAAAAAATATAATAATAGACAATTGTCTTTGATAAGAAAAGGGCTTATAGGTGTTTTCTAACAAGCAACTAACTCAGTAATTATCTCATCTTTATACATTGGCAAACAAGACTGTAATGATGCACCGTGTCACACCGTGTTTCTTGTTGGAAGGCACTCTATAAACCAAAATTGATTAAAGGGTTACTGTCATATATGTTTCCTATTGGAAGACCCTATAAAGTCAGAATAGGAAAGGTTAGTATCTGTTTGTGATGTTGGTGTCACTTTGTCTGGAAGGCTCGTACGCCAAGGCGGCGTGTAATAACAACAACTCTCTTTGTTGTAATGATTCGGATCTTTATTGTTGAGTCAACTTTAAGATGTATTCAAAGTGGGCGGTAAGCGAAGCTTGTAGACCGATAACTTGTGCAATCGTTAAGATGCGTGCATCGGTAATTCGCACTTGGTAGTCGAGTGGTTTATATATTGCACGTGGTAGCGAGGCCGGCAAATCTCTTTGGCAACTCAGGCAATTCGCGCACACTACTGCCCGCGGGATGCGTATACCGAGAACGTTAGGTAGCAAAAATGCAAATGGTAATACGCGACAGAACATCGGGGTGATTCGCTCTTCGGCTTCGGGATAAAAAGCGTTAACGATGATCCGTTTTAATCGGGATCGGGAAGCAAACTGATTTCTCGCACGCGGAATATGTGCGCGATCGTCACCTTTTCGAGTGTCGCGCACGGGGAGATCGCGTCGGGCGATTGCCATCTGAGACAAATAGCGTAATTAGAGCGAGAACACGCTTGTTTTGAACGGTGACGGATCTATGAACGTCGGTTTACTCATCGTGACCGAGAATACATTCAAATCAATAATTATTCCGAAACATATCATCCGCCTTGAATATATGCATTCAAAAGAATTCGTTAAAGCGTGCAAGATACAAAATATGGTATAACAACGAAAATGAGTTAACAGAATACAAATTCGTAACGCAATCTACGTTCGCGAGATCGGTGTCATTAAGTACGTTCAACGTAAACTCCGCCGTGACGGAATCTTTAGATTTATCTTTGATATTGATCGTAACGGATAGAAAACAAAGTTTTACAATTGGTCGCCTGTACTCGGAATGATTGGTTTTTACAATTACGACGCGAGTTAATTCGTCATCACCTAGATGACACGCTGTGATCCGATCAAGTTCCCATTAGAACCAGAGGATTACGCATGAGAACGATTTGGCCGACTTTGGCCAGTCGCTAGACATTTTGAGAGTTGTTGAAGGGTATGCAAGTAATTACCAAACCATGATTTCCAAAAACTTTCGGTTATTTGTTGAACCATTTGCCAACGCGAAAGTCTATGTTCGTTTAAGTCAAGCACGCTTGCTTCGGGAATGATAGGGAGGGAAGAGAGGTTCCGATCAAAAAATGACCGGAAATCAGAGCATGATAATCGTCGAGATCGGAAATGGGAGCGATCGGACATGAATTAAGGGATGCCTCTTTTCGATAGAGAAGCGTTGACATCTCTTTAAAAGTTAGCGTGTGAAGACCGATGCATCATTTTAAATGATACTTAACACTTTTAACACCGGCCTCCCACAGACCGCCGAAGTGCGGTGGTGCAGGGGGGGTAGGAAATGCCACGCAGTTCCGTCTGCGAATCGATTTCGGAAATTAGGATTGCGAATTGCTTTCGCATGTGCAATTCGCGATTGGTATCATAAAACGTAGTTCCGTTATCGGAATGCATCGGTCCTCGGCGAGAAACAAATCGTTGATATGCAGCGATAAAAGTAGGAGAGGTATAATCGCTGACGAGCTTTAAGTATAGAGCTTTGGTCGTGAGGCATATGAATAATGCGATAGGCCTTTTGCGATTTATGTCTTCGATCGGAAGCCGTTCAGACAACGATCGAATCTGCGTAATCAATACCGATGTGGACAAAGGCGCGAGCGATGCGATTGATTCTCGCAGCCGGGAGATGGCCCATGAGTTCGACGGGCATGTCGGCGCGTTCATGATATGCATTTATAAAGAACGGATCGAACGATGGCGCGGGCCCATATCTAGAATTCGTGACGTAATGACGCGAGCGTTAATTGAAAACCGGCATGCAACATTCGAAGATGATGGTGCTGGATAATGAGTACTAACAGCGGGTGCGTGTAAGACGATGGGATTCCTCGTCGCTCCTGGAAAACAAGTTCGACGGAATACGAACGGAATCTTTCCTGAATTCGAACAAGTCCATTCTTGTCCAGGTGTAAGGACAAGAAAGCATAGAGCGGGCTGTTCTTTGGTACCAGGCTTATGTGTTAGAGCCGCGATCTCATTAGAAAATATGGTTGACTGCATGGTTTTGAGCCAGCGTTTGGCATTTTGAATTTCTTCGGGGAGCAAAGTCGCGGTATTCGCTTGCAGGTTTTTAAAGCGTCGGAGTCGATTTAGGAAATGGTACAGATAAGCGGTAGTTCGTAGCAATTTTGATCACGAAGAATAAACGCGAAATTCCAATTGGGCGTAGCATGCAAGGCACATACTGAAGATTCTGAGTGTTGTTCGAGAGGAACATCGGAGAATACCGAAGGGCACGAGGTCGGCCAGAACTCGGGAGGATGATGTAACCATGGAGGGCCTGACCACCATAGAGCATGTGTCTGGAAAAGATCAGGAGTGAGACCGCGAGACGCGCAGTCCGCGGGATTGGTGTGCATCGGAACATGACACCACTCTGGGAAGGAATGATTGCACAGCCGAAACGTGAATGGCAACAAAGGTTTTCCATCGGGAAGATGACTAACTCAGCCAGGCGAGTGTAATGGTGAAGTCCGTCCAGCAGTGACACTTGAAGTTCGGAAGTTGGAGCGCTGAGCGAAATGCATCAAGCGAGCAAGAAGCAACGCAGCGGATAATTCCAATCGCGGGACGCTGATGGTTTTAAGAGGGCCCACTTTTGATTTGGCAGCGAGAAGAGAGACGGTGATTGAGCCGTCTATATTAATTGTACGAAGATACACTGCGGCAGCGAAAGCCGATGCGTCGGAAAACCCATGAAGAACACAATGAGTATGAGTAGAGTATGAAATCTGTAAGTAGTCCAGCGCGGAATGCTAATGGCATTGAAACACAGAAGTCGTTGATGATAATTGGACCAGCAATCAAGAAATTGGCTAGGAATTTCATCCCACCGGCATTGGAAGGTCCATAGTCGCTGCATGAGAATTTTGATAATGCTAACGGGAGTAGCCCATCCTAAAGAATCGAAAAATTTAGCGATAGTCGACAGAATATTTGATGCATGCGAATGCTGGTACGGTCACGCGGAATTAGAAGATATCTAGCTTAGGATTCCAGAGTATTTCTAAGACTTTAAGGTGCTCGTCGTTTTGAAGAACCTTATGAGTAGCTAAACCATGATCCGCGGGAAAGAGATCAAGCTCGGACAATAGAGTGGTATCGTTGCTCGCCCATTTTCGAAGACGAAAGTCTCCTTTCTTTAGTAACTCTATTAATTGATCGCGTGTTTGACGAGTAAGAATATGATAATATCTGCGCCAAAAGCACAATCCGTCAATGTATGTCTGATGACGTAAAACGGGAACCACGAACAGAAATTCGGCATCTTCATCGTTTACGAATTGATTTTAGACCTGAAGGGCTAAGTAGGGAGCAGCGGCAGTGTCGTAAGTAACGATAAGAAGACGGTAATCGGTGATTGGTCCGCCAGAGGTAGGTTGCTACACAATGCGCTGGTATCGGTGTCAGGAGTCAACTAAGATTTACCGATACATTTTGGTGATATCGGCAGTAAACACGTAACGGTATTGAGACTGCATTAAAAAAATAGCTAAATATCTTTGAAGTTTAGGGCCAATGAGCATGAAGTCGTTCAATAATGTCCCGTTTGATGTGCGGCATGAAACGAAGACCATTCGTAAGCGGGTGGTTGCACTGCTATCATGTAAAACAGCATGATGTGGAATGTAATAAGTTTGCTCTGATTTGACAATTTCTGTCGGTAGACTTTTGATCATATGACCGAATGTTTCGTACTCTGCGAGAAATTCGCGGTACTCGGAAATGGTAATTGGATCTCGAATTAAGCGTTGTTCCAAGTGATAGCTCGAAACAGCAATAGAACGCGATTCGCCTATCGAAATAGAGGATCCGTTTTTAAACGGTAATCGAATGAAATAGCGTCCGTTCGGTGTACGGAATGTGTGGTTCTGAAGTGCTCTTCACACTGGTGCTCCTCAGGGCTCTGAGGAGCTTTCTGAAGCACTTCCTTAATCTCCCAAAAGCGACGAAGAGTTTCAAAAACAATTCCGTGATGCGCAAGAAACGAGGCTATTGGTCCGAAAAGCATCTAGTGTCGTATTTTGCGCGGTAGGCTCATGTTCGAAACTTTTTCGAACACCGTCGAGAACGAGCATACCAAAGAGATCGGCACCGATTATGATGTTGATCAGATCCGAACTCATGGGGTTACGATCGGCAAGTTCAAGCCCAGTGTTTCTAATTATATGCGGTATTTACTCGATTCGGTAAATATTTCGTTAATGATCGAAGTATAAACGCAGTCGTAATATAGGCAGGTCCGTCGCGAGACGCCGGAGTAATCGTAATTTAGATAACGTGATGCACGACGGACTACATTTCGCTAATGCCGATAACTGGAAACGGAGCGATTAATTCTCGAAAGACATAGACGTTGAGTAAGTGATTCGAAACAGATCCTTGATCCAGGAGCGCGCGAACGGTGACAAAACGTTTGTGAGGCGAATAAACTCGCACACGCGCGGTCGCGAGTAAGATTTTGAAGCTCGGTGCTACAGTTTTCGTTAAGAAGTGCGTAGCGACGGCGGTTACATTCTCGCTATTCGTGGGTGCAGACTTCGATGATTGCTTAATGTCAACAAATTTAACGGAATTATCAAAATGTAACGTGTGATAACATTTACTACACTGTCGACATGCGCGAGAATTTGTACAATCCTTCCCAGCATGCTTCATGTTGAAACAGTTCACACAGCGTTTCTGGTTTTTAATGAATTCAAAACATTGGGACGGTGCATGAGGAACGTAGAATATTGATGCAATAGATGGTTCGCCTTACATAATGGGCACAAGAATAGAACGATAGACGCGGTATGTAAGGCCAGAGTTTTCCTCTTGGAGGTCGACTGTGATTTCTTCAATGCGTTCGCGGGTGCAATCGCATCGGACGCGCGAATGCGAGATGCGAGAAATTGATCAAGTTCGCGATAACGCAGGTAATCTACAGTATCGCTGAGTTTAAGTTCCCAAGCTTTTCGCGATTACTTATCGAGTTTTTGTGCAACTAAAAAAACAAGCCAATCATTCCAATGTTCAGTTGCGCAAAAAGATGCTCAGGGCTTGTATCGCTTTATTGGTTGATTGCGAAGCGTGCGAAGATCGTTGGAGATTTCTGTCGTGAGCGATGGTAAATTGAAAAGCAATTGTAAATGTATCGTAATAAGGCGACGTTTACTATCGTACGAAACGAGAATATTACTCCGAGATGATCAAGAATTACTTGCATCCCCCTTTACTCACGAACACAAATAATGCATACGCTCGATTCGTTAAACTCTGATCATCATGGATCATCGATTTAAATTTATCGCGAAAACTTTCCCATTTGTCGAATTCGCACTGAAGGTCCTCGGAAGATGCGACGATGACCGGAATGAATTATTAAGATCACTTACGTCATGTGCAGCGGGATAGGATTTGCGAACTTCGTGACAGTCCAGTATCTCAGCCATATAATCGGCAGTTTCATGGAAACAGTCCTTACACGTCAGGAAGTAGTTCTGAGGTATACATGGGTTGTCTTCAGTTTCTCTCTCTTCGCAGCTAGCATAATTTTGCAATCCAACTCCTGGCATCTGGCGAAAGTCTCCTTGAGAGTTGCAAGGCGTTGTCGCGTTATGGCACATGTCATCTTGGCCTATCCCAGCTTCTTAAAATTAGTGAGTGTGCGAGATATGGTGCCCATCTACTGGTTCTGCATACTCATCAGTTCGTCGAAAGATGACATGATTTCCAATGGAAAAGCGACTCGGAATTTTCGAGAGTCAAGCAAACAGTAACTTTCCTTGGCGACGATCTGGCTCGAAGGACCAAAATATGTTGTGTGTTTGTGATGCTAGTGTCATCCCGTCTGGAAGGCTCGTACGCATACCAAGGCAGCGTGTAATGACTCTCTTTGTTGCAATGATTCGAATCTTTATTGTTGAATCAACTTTAAGATGTATTCAAAGCGGGCGGTAAGCAAAGCTGTAGACCGATAACTTGTGCATTCGTTAAGATGTGTGCACCGGTAATTCGCACTTGGTAGTCAACGTCGAGTGTTTCTCTCGGTTCGGAAGAAAGTATATTGAGCGCGGTAGCGCGCGGTGAATCTCGTCTACAACTCAGGCAATTCGCGCACATTACTGCTTGCCTTCGCGGGATGCGTATACCGAGAACTTTAGGTAGCAAAAATGCAGCGGTAATACGCGACAGAACATCGGAATGGTTCGCACTTCGGCTTATCTCTTGGAGATAAGAAGCGTTAACAAATAGATGATCCGTATTGATCGGAATCGGAAAGCGAACTGATTTCTCGCACGCGGAATGTGTGCGCGATCGTCACCTTTTCGAATGTCGCGCACGGGAGGGGAGGGGTCACGTGTCATCTGAGACAGCGTGATTAGAACGAGAACATCCTTGTTTTGAACGGCTCTATGAGCGTCGGTTTACTCACCATCGCCGAGAATACATTCAAATCAATGATTATTCCGGAACAATATCTTTATACCATTCGTGAAAATACCACTTTTATTTATCATACAAGTGATATGGTTAAATGTTGTAACAATAAATCGTGCTTTAGCTAGTTATATAATAGATAAATGTCAGAGGCGTTCATCGTGAGCTGATTATTTTTAAGGCACTTCGATTATCAAATCTAGTGAAATACGATGCTTGCGAAACTAATTTATAGAATTTTGCATCTGCAATTGAAGAAATGTGAATGGATGCATTATTATGATAGAATCAAAAGTTGATTGTTTGATACAACCGAAACAAAGAAATTAATGAACACATCTGTCTGAAATTTTAACAGTAATCCTGTGAAGGATCAAACTTTTCTAAAATTATAGCAGTTTGATATTTATGGGATCATTTCTGTATTAGAGAACTTTTCGAACTTATATTCTCATATGAGTCAACATATCAATAATAACTGTATATGAGAATCTATAATAAAAATAGCATATTTCATTAAAAAATATGTAACCTTGATCTGACTCTGCAGACGCCAAGATCAAATATCAATAAATAGCTTCTTTGAAACCTTACAACTTTTGTTTCTTTCAAAAACGTTATGTAAGGGCCTTGGCACAAAAATGGCCATAATTAAGCAGTAGAACGCGAATTATAAGTCAACGCATTATATTGTGGCGTACTATGTATGTCGATACAAGTACAATTCACATTCCTTCACGATTAGTTATAATCTTTATGTTCAACTCATAAATCCGAGATCTTTTTGAACACCTTATATAATATATATATTATACATATATGTGTGCTATACATATATATAACATACATTACATGATCAATAGTCATATACATAATTTTCATACGACGTTATGACATGTATATACGTATATTATATTCAAAATATTTTAGTAAATGTATACACTTATTGGTCAAATGTATACATTGACCAAGAGCAAGTTACAATAAGCAAGTTACTTTTACTAAATAAACACACTGACTATGACCTATCTTCTAGATATATCTTCGGATGCAAACATATTTCAAATATATGTATACACGTGTAATGTAATTGCATTTTTTCCTTTATTCCCAATGCTATTTTAACTTAAGATATATTGTCAATACATAAAAACATTGCACATATATATTATATGTAGCTATTCCATCTCTTTTTATTATGTTTAATGGGTCTTTTACAATAATAAACTATTAGTCATAAATCAGATGTTAGATACTAAAAATTAACGATGTGATTTAATTTTGAGCTTCTAACTTCATTTATGACTTATTGTAGAAGGCCCATAATAAGATGAAATAGAATTACTCACACTTAGCTCTTCATGCAAATATAATATAGACACATTAGAATTATATTTTATGTGCATTATGTGATGTACAATATTAGAATTAAATAAAATAAATGTTATGTTTGTGCGATGTGAATACACATACATTATATAATGTATGTATATAAAATTCTAATATTGCGTATAAATATTTATATATTATAATCCTAAATTAATAAATTACCATAAAAAACAATAAATTAATATACTCCTTATAAATAAATATAAAAACAAATAATAATAAAAAAGGCAATAAGAATCGTCGGATTAGATGTAATTGCGCAGTGTAAAAAATTAAAATTAATTATCTTACATACTATGTTACAATAATTTAAACAGCCTGAATGTTTTGATCATCATATTTGGGCCATTTTCAGCAGAAATGATGTATAATTTTATGATAACGTCTATGAAAAGGTGAGAACCAAAACGTTCAGGCCGTTTAAATTATTATAACATAGTATGTAAGATAGTTAATTTTAATTTTTGACACTGCGCAATTACATCTAGTAACGACTCTTATTTCCTTTTTTATTACTATTTATTATAATCTCAAAGGAATATCCAATATATATTTTGAAAACCTCAAAATAAGCATATCAATTACCGCTGTGCTTAAAGTGACAGTAATTAAGATAATTACCTATTTCAAAGGAGAATATTATGTTAAAAATAGACCGATTTTTGCCCACGAAGCTACAAGTAAAAGAAATTATATTTTTTATAGATTTTGATCTCACGAATACGATAATGTTAATAAAAAGTTCGAAATCGATGGGAATACTTTGAAAATTGAATATAAACATGACATATTTAAAGAAATTTCATTATTCTTCATTATTCTCTCACTTTTCAAGGTGTTTCCTAAACGAATTTTTTAATAATTTTATCTTTTGAAAATTCTACTTACGGCAAACTATATCTGTGGATATTGACGAAAACTCTTCAAAAACCTTCTTGCTTGGAATATGTTTTGTTACAAACAATATCCTATATATTATGTACGTTGTTATTCTACAATCGTGTATAATATACACATTTATAATCATTCTTCATTTTCAATTTTTTGGAAATCTATAAATATAATATTAAAATATTAATTTATTAAAATTCATGATAAATTTCAGGTATAAATAATTATATGAAATTAGCAAAAATTGACTGTTAACAACTTTTTAAAGCAGAAAAAATATTTTAAAGTAGAGAATTTTTGTTTATATAGCAGTACTTTTTTGCCTTACTGTTAACAATTTCTTAAAACAGGAAATTTATTTTAAAGCAGAGAATTCTCATATTATACAGTTGAACTGTTTTTGTTAATAACTTTCGAACGAAGGACGACCGTCACCTAAAATCTGTTAGAGATTGTTCAAGATCATGACCTTGGCAACATATGTCAAGATCATTGAGGAATGCTCCCTTAATCTAAATTTTTATCTTTAAATATAATGATATCAACAATAACACAATAAAAATACAATTTAGAATACAATTGAGAATACAACAGTAAAACATAAAAAAAATAATTATATTATAATTTAATTATATGAATTATAAATAAATGAACATATTATAACAAATAATTGAATTTTATAAACATTTAATAATGCAAATTATTGTAGATGCGATTTGTGATGTGATTCGTTTATACATACTTGTCAATTGTTTACTATTTTTAAATTATTGGGAGTACAAATAAGTTTCCGCCATTTGCAAAAGACGGCGCCACTAATAAACTATAGTTAAAATTGTTTGATGTAAAACGACATATCGTAAGATTGGCAACATAATTTTGAAATATTAGCGATTTTGTATCAGCATCATATTTTTTTTTTGTACGAAAATGTCGAGTTTTGAGCCGAATAAGCATCATTTGCGGGAACTTTTGATTTACTTCTTTAATTTGAAGAAATCTGCAGCTGAGGCTCATAGATTGCTTGTAGAAGCATATGGCGATGCTGCCTTAAGTGAGAGAAGTTGTCGTGGTTTCAAAAGTTTAAGAACGGTGAATTTGACGTCGAAGACAAAGAACGTAGCGGAAGGCCGAAAGTGTACGCGGAATTGGAAGCATTATTGGATGAAAATTCGTGCCAGACGCAAAAAAAACTTGCACTTACATTAGGAGTGACTCAACAAACAATTTCATATCGTTTGAAATTATTGGGAATGATTCAAAAGCAAGGAAATTGGGTTCCATATGAACTGAAGCCGAGAAACGTTGAACGCCGATTTTTCACATGTGAAATGCTGCTTGCCAGGCATAAACGAAAAAGTTTTTTGCATCGTATAGTCACTGGTGATGAAAAATGAATCCACTACGATAACCCAAAGAAGAGGAAATCATGGGGACCACTTGGCCATGCTTCAACATCGACAGCCAAGCTAAATATTCATGGAAAAAAACTCATGTTGTGTATTTGGTGGGATCAGCTTGGTGTCGTGTATTATGAGTTGCTCAAACCGAACGAGACCATTACTGGGGCTCTCTACCGAACACAATTAATGAGATTGAGCACTCAAAGAAAAACGCGCCCACTATTACTCCAGACATGACAAAATTATTCTCCTGCATGATAATGCTCGACCACATGTTGCGGCGCCGGTCAAAACCTACTTAGAAACACTCAAATGGGAAGTTCTACCGCACCTGCCGTATTCTCCAGACATTGCTCCTTCCGACTACCACTTGTTCCGATCGATAACGCTGTCTGAGTAGCACTTCACATCATATGAAGATATCAAAAATTGTATCGATGATTGGATAGCCTCAAAAGATGAAGCGTTCTTCCGATGCGGTATCCACATGCTACCAGAAAGATGGGAAAAAGTAGTGGCTAGCGATGACCATTACTTTGAATAAAACATTATGTACCGTTCTTTCACAATAAATGCTTAATTTTTGATAAAAAACGGCGGAAACTTATTTGTACTCCCAATATTTCTAATGGAAATTTCTCATGAATTTTAATATTTTAATATTCTAATATTTTACAGATTTAAAAAATATTGAAAAAGATGTTTAACAGTAAATGTAACATAATATAGGAAATTTTTGATCACATGAGAGAACGCATGAGAGTTTTTAATTATTCGGAGCATTTCTGGAGACGGGATCTCAATAAATTATTTCTTTCCTATCACCAATGGTCTTACAGAGAAACATATGGATGAGTCCGCTTTCAATTTTGATGAACTTGAGTATGTTGTTCTCCATATACAAATAAGAGATACATTATTTTATAAGAGCCTAATTTCACTTTGAAGAGATAAAACAACCTTTCGAAAAAAATTTGTTTTTTTTCTGTCGAAACGGTACATATATAATAATATATAATAATATAATTGCACGCAGCAAGTCCTCATATATAATCCTTCTCCTCTTTTTTCATTTATTCGTTCTCTCTGATGTTTCCCAGGGTTCTATTTTCGGATCTTTATTCTTTAATATCTTTGTCTCTTGTTTAATGTTTCTCTGTTCTCCGAGCTCTTCATGTATGCAGATGTAATTCTTCTCAAATTCTTTCACCCATTTGATGTTTTAGCAATCTGTTCTGCTTTGAATACAGACTTAAAATCTATCGCCGAATGGTCCACTAATAATGCCCTACATCTAAATCCTTCTAAATCATCCTTGCTAATTGTCGGTTCCTCATTATTGTTATCTCGTATTCAGTCCTTCGATATTTCTCTTAATTCTATTCCAATTCTTCATTCTTCCTCTATTAAGATTCTTGATGTCTATGTTGACTCTTCATGGTCATTCGAATTACACGAGTCATCAAGTCGAACTGCTTATGCTCGTTTACGTCTTCTTTATCCCCTTCACCAAGTCTTTTTCTGTTCTCAAAAACTTCTCACTTCTCAATTACTTATTATTTCTCTATTTGATTACACTAATGTCTACGTTCCTGCTTTTAACTAACATCTGCTAAATCGTTTACAGCGTATCCAAAATTTTTGTTTCTGCTGCTTCCCTATTGTGTTCATAAATACGACCACATATCTCCGTATTATTAGAGATCTGGCTGGCTTAAAATTTGGCAACGTTTTATTCTCTACTTGTGTGGTCTTATATTTTCCTTCCTTTGCTCCAATACTCCTCTATATCTACGACGTCTCCTTCAGTTGAACTCTGAGCATCATTTCTCTTTTACCTTCTTATCACCAGATACTAAGATTACTTATCCTTCCCCATATATCGGATCACTAAGTTCCATGTTGCTTTCTCATATACCTCTCAAATTTTAATTCCCTTCTTGATTTAATAAAATTTCTTTCCTTCTCTATCTTTCCTCCTTTCGTTTCTGCCTCGTATTTCATTGCATCACTCACAGTATTTACGTATAAATGAAACAGATGTAATTGGTGTGTTTGCGAGTATATGCGCGCGTGTGAGTATGTGTGTGTGTGTGTGTGTGTGTGTGTGTGTGTGTGTGTGTGTGTGTGTGTGTGTGTGTGTGTGTGTGT